>Ga0134099_1002420_pt1 | contig 15333 bp, 7 predicted proteins | sample 10_taG_2_FD_105482 | JGI IMG/M metagenome (GOLD analysis project Ga0134099, IMG submission 105482) | Switchgrass degrading microbial communities from high solid loading bioreactors in New Hampshire, USA - 10_41_5_180_A2 metaG | ecosystem: Engineered > Bioreactor > Semi-continuous > Anaerobic >...
ATGTATGGTTTGGTCGCTTTACATTTTACAGGATTTTCACGTTATGCTCTACCTGTTTTTAAACATCATAATGAAAATGTTGGAGTTCACTTTCTTGAACCCCAACATTTATTATAGAACCTTAATAAAATGAAATACAGGGCGTTCCCAAAAAGGAAGATACCCGGAAACGCCCTGTCATTTACAAATATTACTTCAGCTCAAGCACCAATCGTCTTAGGCGATTACTTTACAGCGATAACAACGCCGGAACCGACGGTACGTCCGCCTTCACGGATAGCGAAGCGGAGTCCCTCTTCGATAGCGATCGGTGTGATCAGTTCAACGTCCATCTCAACGTTGTCGCCGGGCATGCACATCTCAACGCCCTCAGGCAGCTGGATGACGCCGGTAACGTCAGTTGTACGGAAATAGAACTGGGGACGATAGTTGGAGAAGAACGGAGTATGGCGTCCGCCCTCTTCCTTGGTCAGTACGTAGACCTGTCCGCGGAACTTTGTGAGGGGCTTGATGGAGCCGGGTTTAGCAAGAACCTGGCCGCGCTCGATTTCGTCTTTTGCAATACCGCGGAGCAGTGCGCCGATGTTGTCGCCAGCCTCGGCGTAGTCGAGGATCTTGCGGAACATCTCGATACCGGTTACAACGGTCTTGCGAGGAGCGTCCATAAGTCCGACGATTTCAACTTCGTCCGAAAGCTTCAGGGTGCCGCGCTCAACTCTACCGGTTGCAACGGTTCCGCGTCCGGTGATGGAGAATACGTCCTCAACCGGCATAAGGAACGGCAGGTCAGATTTACGCTCAGGAGTGGGAACGTAGCTGTCTACAGCATCCATGAGCTCGAGGATTGGCTTGTACTCGGGAGCGTTCGGATCGGTGGAAGTGCTCTCGAGAGCCTGCAGAGCGGATCCCTTTATGATCGGAATCTCGTCGCCGGGGAAGTCATACTCGGAGAGAAGGTCGCGGACTTCCATCTCGACGAGCTCGAGGAGCTCTTCGTCGTCGACCTGGTCAACCTTGTTCATGAAAACGACTATATAGGGAACACCGACCTGACGGGCAAGCAGGATGTGTTCGCGGGTCTGGGGCATCGGGCCGTCTGCTGCGGAAACGACGAGGATGGCTCCGTCCATCTGAGCGGCACCGGTGATCATGTTCTTAACATAGTCTGCGTGGCCCGGGCAGTCAACGTGAGCATAGTGACGCTTCTCGGTCTGATACTCAACGTGTGAGGTGTTGATTGTGATTCCGCGTGCTTTTTCTTCGGGAGCCTTGTCGATCTGGTCATACGCCATGAACGCAGCTTGTCCCTTAAAACCAAGGACCTTGGTTATTGCCGCTGTCAGGGTGGTCTTACCATGGTCAACGTGGCCGATGGTTCCGATATTTATGTGGGGCTTAGTTCTTTCAAACTTTTGCTTTGCCATGATTGGTAAACCTCCTTATACCAATAAACATTCATTCATAGTCATTCGGGCATGAAATTATTGTACAGGAAACATGAGGAATTTGCAATAGGTAATTGCTTAAAATGAGCCATAATGCAAGGTTTTGCCTAATAATCGGTAACTAAACCCCGCGGCTTGTTACGATTTTATCCTGAATACTCTTGGGAAGTTCTACATAGTGACTCGGCTCCATGGAGTACTGGCCCCTTCCCTGTGTCCTTGAACGAAGGTCGGTCGCATATCCGAACATTTCGCTCAACGGCACGAACGCTTCTATCATCTGCGCCCCTGGAAGTGCTGTCATGCCGTTGATCTGGCCGCGCCTTGAATTGAGGTCGCCTATTACGTCTCCCATGTAGGCTTCGGGTACAGTTACAACGACACGCATGATGGGCTCGAGCAGTACAGGATCTGCTTTCCTGCAGGCCTCTTTGAAAGCCATAGAAGCGGCGATCCTGAACGCCATTTCGGATGAGTCGACTTCGTGGTACGATCCGTCATACAGTGTGACCTTAACGTCTACGACATTATATCCGGCCAGTACACCCGCCTGCATCGCACCCTGTATACCCTGGTCGATCGCAGGGATGAATTCCTTCGGTATGACTCCGCCGACGATCTTGTTGATGAACTCATAACCTTTTCCGGACTCGTTGGGCTCAACGATCAGTTTTACATGACCGTACTGGCCTTTACCGCCGGACTGCCTGACGTACTTGTGATCCACTTCGGCTTTCTTCCTGATCGTCTCCTTATATGCGACCTGGGGCTTGCCGACGTTTGCTTCCACCTTGAACTCCCTGAGGAGCCTGTCAACGATTATCTCAAGGTGCAGCTCTCCCATTCCGGCTATGATGGTCTGGCCCGTTTCCTCATCGGTATAGGCCCTGAAAGTCGGGTCCTCCTCGGCCAGTTTGGCAAGGGCCAGAGACATCTTCTCCTGTCCTGCCTTGGTCTTGGGCTCGATCGCGACCCGTATGACGGGTTCCGGGAACTCCATGGATTCCAGTATGATCGGGTGCTTTTCATCGCAAAGCGTGTCACCCGTGGTTGTATTTTTCAGTCCCACAACTGCGGCGATTTCTCCGGCGTACACCGCATCGACGTCTTCCCGGTGGTTTGCGTGCATCTTCAGCAGGCGGCCCATCCGCTCCCTTTTGTCTTTCGTTGAGTTATATACGCTTGCCCCGGTGTTTATAGATCCGGAGTAGACGCGTATAAAACAGAGTCTTCCGACAAACGGGTCGGTCGCCACCTTGAATGCCAGCGCGGCAAACGGCGCATCTTCGGAAGATGGCCGGCTGTCCTCTTCCCCTGTGTCCGGGTTCGTGCCGCGTACATCGGGTATGTCCGTCGGGGCAGGCAAATACTCAACAATTGCGTCCAGAAGGTTTTGGATGCCTTTGTTGCGGTATGCCGTACCGCAGAGGACCGCTACAAATTTGTTCTCAATGGTTGCCTTGCGTATCGCCCTCTTGATTTCGGATGCCGTGATCTCTTCACCCATCAGATACTTGTCGGTGAGCTCTTCGTCAAGTTCCGACACGGCTTCGATCAGCTTCTCACGCCACTCTTCGGCTTCGGCCTTCATGTCTTCGGGGATCTCTTCCTCTCGGATGTCCTTGCCGAGATCATCGTAGGTAATATAGGCCTTCAACTCGATGAGGTCAATTACGCCCCTGAACTCGTCCTCTTTCCCTATTGGGATCTGAACGGGAACGGCATTTGCATGCAGCCTCTCGTGCATCATCTTCACTACATTGTAGAAGTCAGCGCCCAAAATGTCCATCTTGTTGACAAAGGCCAACCTCGGGACACCGTAGTGATCGGCCTGACGCCAAACCGTCTCCGATTGCGGCTCTACACCGCCTTTTGCGCAGAAGACAGCCACCGCTCCGTCAAGAACACGCAGAGATCTTTCAACTTCAACGGTGAAGTCCACATGTCCGGGCGTATCGATTATATTGATCCTGTGACCTTTCCAAAAACAGGTGGTAGCGGCAGAAGTTATGGTTATCCCGCGCTCCTGCTCCTGCTCCATCCAGTCCATCGTAGCGGTACCTTCATGTGTTTCTCCCAACTTGTAATTCATTCCCGTATAGAAAAGAATCCTTTCAGTCGTAGTTGTTTTTCCCGCATCTATATGGGCCATTATTCCTATGTTTCTGGTAAGATTCAATGGGTATTCCCTGGGCATCCGATTTCTCCTTTCAGGGGTGCCAAGCTGACGGCAACCGCGCGCTGCCGGATCTGATGCCATGTAAATTTCAAATCCCGATCGCGCAGGGCAACATTTTTCTTATCATGTTGCCAATATAAATTTCTATGAAGCCGGTAAAATAATTACCAGCGGTAGTGGGCAAAGGCTTTGTTAGCTTCTGCCATACGGTGAGTGTCTTCGCGCTTCTTGACGGAGTTTCCGACGTTGTTGGTCGCATCGATTATTTCGTTGGCCAGGCGCTCTTTCATGGTCCTTTCGCTTCTCTGACGCGCATATTGTGTCAGCCAGCGAAGACCCAAAGTCTGGCGGCGATCAGCCCTTACCTCGATAGGCACCTGATATGTGGCGCCACCGACACGACGGGCCTTAACTTCCAGAACGGGCATTACGTTTTCAAGAGCCTGCTGAAAGACTTCAAGGGGATCCTTGCCTGTCTTTTCCCTTATCATATCAAATGCGCCGTAAACGACCTTCTGTGCAACTCCCTTTTTGCCATCATACATTACGCTGTTTATAAGCTTCGTTACGAGCTTGGAATTGTACAGCGGATCAGGAAGTACATCCCTCTTTGGAACAAATCCTCTTCTGGGCACTTACCTTCCCTCCTTCATTATAAAATGATTTCAACGGTACTCGAAAGTAACATCAACTTCCGCTAAGCTTGCCCCGAGGATTATATACAACAATACATCTATATATAAACTCTCAGGGCAAAACCATGATGGTTTTGCGTCAGGAGATTGTTTCTACTTTCCTGCTTTCGGACGCTTTGCGCCATACTTGCTGCGTCCCTGCCTGCGGTTTGCAACTCCCTGCGTATCCAGTGTGCCACGGATAATGTGGTAACGGGTACCGGGCAGATCCTTGACACGTCCGCCCCTGATCATTACCACGGAGTGTTCCTGCAGGTTATGCCCTTCGCCGGGAATGTACGCAGTGACCTCAATGCCGTTCGAGAGCCTGACACGGGCAACTTTTCTAAGCGCCGAGTTTGGCTTCTTGGGCGTCATGGTCCTGACCGAAGTGCAAACGCCTCGTTTCTGAGGGGAGGCAAGATCCGTCTGCTGGTTGCGAATGGTGTTGAAACCCTTCTGCAGCGCAGGCGCGGATGACTTATAGGTCACCTTTGACCTTCCCTTGCGTACGAGCTGGTTGAATGTCGGCATCATTTTCCTCCTTTCTTCTGGTCTCCAAATTATCAGCAAGCTCTGATTATAACATTCGCTGTTGCCAAAGTCAACAAAGAACTTCCTCAGAGGTGCTATCAATTATAGGTGTCGGCCATAGGAAGCCCCAGCTCAACGATCCCTGAGCGGTCTTCTTCGTTCTGCAGGCTGTCCTCTTCGCCGTCTTCGTTCTGTACCGGATCCCGATCCGGCTCATCATCATTGCCCTGCCCGGATGCGGAACCCCTGACTTCCATCGTAAAGTCGCGATATATCTCCATACCCGATCCTGCGGGGATAAGTTTGCCTATGATGACATTCTCCTTGAGTCCAACGAGATTGTCCACTTTTCCCTTGATGGCGGCTTCGGTCAATACCCTGGTCGTCTCCTGGAATGACGCCGCGGACAGGAAGGAGTCGGTCGAAAGCGAAGCCTTTGTTATACCCATCAAAACCGGTGTGGCAACCGCAAGCCTGAGTTCGGTCTCGCCTTCATCGATGCGTTGTTGGATCCTTTTGTTCTCTTCCTCGAAATCAAGTACGTCAACGAATGATCCGATAAGGAAGTTCGTATCGCCCGGATCCTCCACCTTGACTTTGCGCATCATCTGCCGTACGATGACCTCGATATGGCGGTCGTTTATATCAACGCCCTGTTGGCGGTAAACACGCTGGACTTCGCGAATAAGATAATTTTGCACGGACGAGGCACCCTTTATTCGCAGAATGTCGTGGGGATTGAGAGCTCCTTCGGTCAGCTCCTCGCCCTCTTCAACAAACTGTCCCTCACGGACCTTCATAGTTGAGCCGAACGGGATCGTGATGCTTACCGATTCACCGGTATCAGGGTTCGTGATGGAAAGGCTCCGATGGCCCGCACGCTTTGGCTCCTCCCTGCGAACGATGCCGCTGATTTCGGCCATTACCGCCAGCTTCTTGGGCTTGCGTGCTTCAAAGAGCTCTTCGACACGCGGCAGACCTTGCGTGATGTCGTCTCCTGCAACACCGCCCGTGTGGAAGGTACGCATCGTAAGCTGCGTTCCCGGCTCTCCTATCGACTGTGCGGCAATGATTCCGACCGCCTCTCCTACGTTGACCGGCGAATTCGTTGCCAGGTTGGAACCGTAGCACTTTGCGCAAACGCCGTGCCTTGAGCGGCAGGCCAGGACCGAGCGGATTCTGACCTCTCTGATGTTGGCGGATATTATCTTTCTGATGTCCTCTTCGTCCAAAAGCTTTTCGGCCGGGACAATGAGGTTGCCTTCCTTGTCATATATCGGCTCCAGTGTATAGCGGCCGCGCAACCTGTCCTCAAACTTCTCAATGACCAGGTTTCCGTCCGTTATCTCACGGACCCAAATGCCTTCCTTCGTTCCGCAGTCGACTTCGCGAATGATGACGTCCTGTGCGACGTCGACGAGTCGGCGGGTAAGGTAACCTGAGTCTGCGGTACGCAGGGCTGTGTCTGCGAGTCCCTTTCTTGCGCCGCGGGAAGATATGAAGTATTCCAGGACGGACAGGCCCTCGCGGAAGTTGGATCGGATGGGGATCTCGATCGTCTTTCCTGATGTGTCGGCCATGAGTCCGCGCATACCGGCAAGCTGACGGATCTGGTTCATGGAACCGCGGGCTCCGGAGTTAGCCATCATATACAACGGGTTGAACTGGTCAAGGCTGTCCTGCAGCGCCTTCGTGACATCCTTCGTGGTTTTGTCCCACTCCTCAATGACAAGGCGGCGCCTCTCTTCGTTCGTTATGAAGCCCATCTTGTAGTTCTGCTCGATTTCGCTGATCCTCTTTTCGGTTTCGGAAATGAGGATCTTCTTCTGTTCGGGAACGGCCATGTCCGTAATGGAGACGGTTATGGCACCGATCGTCGAATAGTGGAATCCCAGTGATTTGATATGGTCAAGCAGGACCGCGGTCTTTGCAAAGCCGTGCTTTTCGATGCAGCGTTCGATGATCTTGCCCAGCTCATGCCTTCTGCAGACGAACCCTATCTCAAGGTCGAACATGGTCTCGGGATTTGTCCTGTCGACAAAGCCCAGGTCCTGCGGGATCGGCTCGTTGAATATGATGCGTCCTACGGTCGCATTGATTATTTTGCTCTTCTTGACCCCGTCGATCTCCTTTGTGACACGGACCTTTATCGGCGAGTGGATGCCTACGTCCCCGTTCTGATAAGCAATGAGAGCTTCTTCGGGGCTCATGAACGCTTTCCCTGTGCCATGCTCCTCACGTTCCACGGTAAGATAATATGCACCGAGGACCATGTCCTGTGTAGGAACGGTAACGGGACGCCCGTCCTGCGGACGAAGCAGGTTGTTTGCCGAAAGCATCAGGAAGCGTGCTTCCGCCTGGGCCTCGGCAGACAACGGAACGTGGACCGCCATCTGGTCGCCGTCAAAGTCGGCGTTGTAAGCGGTACATACAAGCGGATGGAGTTTAAGTGCCCTTCCCTCTACAAGTACCGGTTCAAAGGCCTGGATACCGAGCCTGTGGAGTGTGGGGGCGCGGTTCAAAAGCACGGGGTGTTCCTTAATGATCTCGTCCAACGCGTCCCAAACTTCGTTGCGGGTACGCTCCACCATTTTCTTTGCGCTCTTGATGTTGTTGGCAAGTCCGTCCTCGACAAGCTTCTTCATCACGAACGGCTTGAACAGCTCAATGGCCATCTCCTTGGGGAGACCGCACTGATATATCTTGAGTTCCGGACCGACCACTATAACGCTTCGGCCGGAATAGTCAACGCGCTTACCAAGCAGGTTCTGACGGAAGCGCCCCTGCTTTCCTTTCAGCATGTCTGAAAGAGATTTGAGCGGCCTGTTGTTGGGTCCTGTAACCGATCTCCCGCGGCGTCCGTTGTCGATCAGTGAGTCGACCGCCTCCTGGAGCATGCGCTTTTCGTTACGGACGATTATATCGGGTGCGCCAAGCTGCAGGAGCCTTTTCAGACGGTTGTTCCTGTTTATCACACGACGGTAGAGGTCGTTGAGGTCCGATGTGGCAAACCTGCCGCCGTCCAGCTGGACCATCGGGCGCAGTTCGGGAGGAATGACGGGGATCGCTTCAAGGATCATCCACTCCGGGCGGTTCCCTGAAAGGCGGAACGACTCGGCAACCTCAAGGCGCTTGATGATGCGCATTTTCTTCTGTCCGGTGGCTTCCCTGAGCTCCGCGCGCAGTTCCGCGGAAAGCTTCTCGACGTCTATTTCCTGCAGCAGCTCCTTAATGGCTTCAGCGCCCATTCCCGCTCTGAAGTCATCCTCGTACTTCTCACGCATGTCGCGATACTCTTTGTCTGAAAGGATCTGCTTTTTCATCAGCGGTGTATCGCCCGGATCGATAACGATATAGCTGGCGAAGTAAAGCACCTTTTCCAGAAGCCGAGGCGACATGTCAAGTATGAGCCCGAGCCTTGAAGGGATACCCTTAAAGTACCAAATATGGCTCACGGGGGCGGCGAGATCGATATGCCCCATTCTTTCACGGCGGACTTTGGATTTGGTCACCTCTACGCCACACCGGTCACAAATCTTGCCTTTATATCTGATCTTCTTATATTTTCCGCAATGGCACTCCCAGTCCTTGGTCGGCCCAAAGATCCTTTCGCAGAACAGACCGTCCCTTTCAGGTTTGAGTGTGCGGTAATTTATCGTTTCGGGCTTTTTTACCTCTCCGCGGGACCACTTGCGGATCATCTCCGGCGAGGCCAGGCCTATTCTAATGGCTTCAAATTCCGTGTAGCTCATAGACGGCTCCTTTCATCAAAGGTCATAAAAATCGTCCATATCGTCGTCAACAACGTCCATGTCATCGATATAATCTTCAGGTTCTTCTTCGGGGCCGAATTCGTCATAGTCGTCACCCGACGCATACTCTACATATCCGTCTTCGTCCTCGATACCGTAGCCTGAAGCCATCAGTTCATCTTCGCTGGTATAGGCGTCCTCATTTTCGACCTTGGCGAAGCTGTCGTCATCGTCGTCGTCCTTGAGGTCGATTTCCTTCATGTTCTTATCAAGCACACGCACGTCCAGTCCCAATGACTGCAGTTCCTTTATGAGGACCCTGAATGATTCCGGCACTCCGGGTCTGGGAACGTTGTGCCCCTTGACGATCGCCTCGTAGGTTTTGACGCGGCCTACGATGTCGTCCGACTTGACGGTGAGGATCTCCTGCAGGGTATACGCCGCACCGTAAGCCTCCAATGCCCAGACTTCCATTTCTCCGAAGCGCTGTCCGCCGAACTGTGCTTTTCCGCCCAGAGGCTGCTGCGTAACAAGGGAGTATGGTCCGGTCGAACGGGCATGGATCTTGTCGTCGACCAGGTGATGAAGTTTCAGGAAGTACATATATCCCACGGAGACCGGGTTGTCGAACATCTCGCCGGTACGACCGTCATACAGGATGCTCTTTCCGTCTCTCCTGAGGCCGGCAAACTCCAGCGTATCTTCAATGTCCTGTTCGTTTGCCCCGTCGAATACCGGTGTCGCGATCTTCCATCCCAAAGCATGTGCCGCGTATCCGAGGTGGACTTCCAGGACCTGTCCTATATTCATTCGGGAAGGAACGCCCAGCGGATTGAGTACGATATCGAGCGGTGTGCCGTCCGGCATGAACGGCATGTCTTCAAGCGGAAGGATCATCGAAACGACGCCCTTGTTTCCGTGCCGTCCGGCCATCTTGTCACCGACGGATATCTTGCGCTTTTGAGCTATATAGCAGCGCACCACCATGTTGACGCCGGGATTGAGCTCGTCTCCGTTTTCGCGGGTAAAGACCTTGACGTCAACGATTATACCGCTCTCACCGTGAGGCACTCTAAGTGAAGTATCTCTTACTTCGCGGGCTTTTTCACCGAATATCGCGCGCAGCAGGCGCTCCTCAGCCGTAAGCTCGGTCTCTCCCTTCGGAGTCACCTTTCCGACCAGGATATCACCCGGATGGACCTCTGCGCCTATGCGTATTATCCCGCGCTCATCGAGGTTCTTCAGTGCGTCCTCACCGACATTGGGGATGTCGCGTGTTATCTCTTCGGGCCCGAGTTTGGTGTCGCGGGCTTCGGTTTCATATTCAACTATGTGTATCGATGTGAATACGTCGTCATGGACAAGGCGCTCGCTTATCAGAATGGCGTCCTCATAGTTATACCCTTCCCAGGTCATGAAACCGACAAGGACGTTCTTTCCGAGAGAAATTTCGCCTTCATGGGTGGACGGGCCGTCTACCAGTACGTCACCTTTGCTGCATCTCTGTCCGGCATCCACGATAGGCCGCTGGTTGATGCAGGTGCCCTGGTTGGAACGCATGAATTTTGTAAGTTTGTATGTCTTGACTTGTCCCGAGTCATAGCGGACGACAAGCTCGTCGGCGGATACCCGCTCGATAACGCCGTCATCCTCGGCAAGTATGCAAACGCCGGAGTCTATTGCGGCTTTATATTCGATTCCGGTAGCTACGATAGGCTGCTCCGTTTTGAGCAGCGGCACGGCCTGCTTCTGCATGTTCGATCCCATGAGAGCACGGTTTGCGTCGTCGTTCTCGAGGAACGGGATCATCGCGGTAGCGACGGAAACCATCATCTTGGGGGAAACATCTATATAGTCGACGCGTTCAGGCTCGACCTCGATAAATTCGTCTTTATAGCGGCAGGATACTCTTTCGTTGACGAAGTATCCCTCTTCATTGATGGGCTCGCTTGCCTGTGCGATTATATAATCGTCTTCAACATCGGCCGTCATATATACGACTTCATCAGTCACTTTGTGTGTCACGGGATCGACCTTTTGATAAGGCGCCTCAATGAACCCGTACTCATTGATACGGGCATAAGTGGACAGATAGGATATCAGACCGATGTTCGGTCCTTCGGGAGTCTCTATCGGGCACATGCGGCCGTAGTGGCTGTAGTGAACGTCGCGCACTTCGAAGTTTGCACGGTCACGGCTCAGACCGCCGGGTCCGAGGGCGGACATACGGCGTTTATGAGTCAGCTCAGCCAGAGGATTGCTCTGGTCCATGAACTGCGACAGCGGCGACGAACCGAAGAATTCCTTGATGGCCGCGGTAACAGGCCTGATGTTGATCAGGGATTGAGGGGTAACTATATCAAGGTCCTGAATAGTCATCCTCTCTCTGATAACGCGCTCCATCCTCGAAAAACCGATCCTGAACTGGTTCTGGAGCAGCTCCCCTACACAGCGCAGACGGCGGTTGCCTAGGTGGTCGATGTCGTCGACCGATCCGACGTGATGTGCAAGGTTGAACAGATAGTTGATCGAAGCCAGTATATCGTCCTCTATGATATGTTTGGGAATGAGCCTGTCGATGTTGTCGCGTATCGCATCTTTCAGCTCTGCCCCGCTGTATTGCTCCATCAGCTCGTTCAGTACGGAGTAGCGTACCTTTTCCTTGATCCCCATTTCCTTCGGATCAAAGTCAACATAGCAGCCGAGGTCGACCATGTTGTTGGAGAGCACCTTGACGACAGCCCCGTGTTCAGTCCTGATCCATGCGTAAGATACTCCGCGGTTTTCGATCCGTACGGCTTCGTCGCGGGTAAGTACATCGCCTTCTTCGGCCAGGATCTCTCCCGTAAGCGGGTCTACTACGGGGTATGCCAGGGGCCTGCCGGCGATCCTGGGTGCCAGCGCCAGCTTCTTGTTGAATTTATAGCGTCCTACATTGGACAGGTCATACCTGCGCGGATCGAAAAACAGGTTGTTGATGAGCGCTTTTGCCGAATCCACCGTGGGAGGCTCGCCGGGCCGGAGCCTGCGATACATTTCAAAGAGGGCCTCCTCCTCGGTCTTTGCGGTGTCCTTGTCAAGAGTGGCAAGCAGGAACTTGTCTTCGCCGAAAGTTTCCTTCATCTCGGCATCGGTCTTGGGGCCGATCGCGCGGATGAGAGAAGTGACAGGGAGCTTTCTGTTTTTGTCTATCCTCACATATACGACGTTGTTGAGGTCCGTTTCGAACTCAAGCCAGGCTCCCCTGTACGGAATGATCGTTCCCGCGAAAAGGTCTATGTCCGACTTTTCTTCCTGCCGGTTGAAATAAACGCCCGGGGAGCGCACGATCTGGGATATTATGACACGTTCGGCACCGTTGATGATAAAGGTACCGCTCTGGGTCATAATGGGGAAATCCCCCATGAATATCTCCTGTTCCTTGATCTCTTCGGTTTCCTTGTTGCGCAGGCGCACACGTACCTTAAGGGGCGCGGCATATGTGGCGTCGCGTTCCTTGCACTCTTCTACCGTATACTTTGGGGTTTTCTCCAATACGTAGTCGATAAATCTCAGTTCAAGGTTCCCGGTATAGTCGGTAATGGCGCCAACATCACGGAACACCTCCCTCAGGCCGACGTCAAGAAACCACTGGTAAGATTTCTTTTGCACCTCGATCAGGTCGGGCATATCAATGACGTCACCAAGCCTCTGATAGCTCTTCCTGATTGTCCTTCCATATCGGACGTCGGTGACATGGGGAAGCTTTACATCCGGCATACAATCACTCCATTCCAAACTCTTCTGTAGTCTTCCGGCTGCATCGATCTCCTGAAGCACGCAGTATACATTATATAATTAAGAGACATCGTGCGGTTCAAAGGAAAGTGATCGCACCATTTTTTGAAACACCCGAACGCGTTGTTATGTTTTTGCATTTTCCTCTTGTATCACTCAACAGTAAGTGCTACAATTACATAGTGGAGAGGTATCGCGTTTGGAAACAATGGTGCAATATAGAATTGTAACACGCTATGTTGACTTTGTCAACATTTTTTGTTTTTCTTCTTTAATTTGTCTTTTCTCTTTTTAAACCAAAACATCCGTCATTATGGATCCGAAGATGTAATAAGAATTATAATGCCTGCTCCGCGTGAAAAAGTCGTATTCCGATCGAATGATCAGTATCCGGAAATACATGTCATGCTATCATTAAGTTATAACCTCTGCAAATATCGCCCGCATAAGAAGTATGCAAAAGAGAGTATGTAAGGAGACTTCAACATGACAGCAGAAGAAATCAAAAGCATATCACTCGAAAAACTTATCGAGGCCGGAGGATTTGATTGCGATTGCGGAAAACGACATTCCGCAGGGACGAGGAAAATCATGATCGGGCAAGGTGCAGTCGACAGACTTCCGGAACTTATAGCGGAATGCGGGGCAAATAAGGTGTTCCTTCTCTCCGGTCATGACAGCTTTGCTGCCGCAGGAGAAAAGATTTGCAAAGTTTTAGACAGCGCCGGCATTGCATACGCCAGGCATGTTTTCCCTGTCTCCCCGGTAATGGCGACTGAGCACAGCGTGGGATCGGCGGTGATGCATTTTGATTACGAGTGCGATCTGATAGTCGGTGTTGGCTCGGGAGTGATAAACGACATAGGCAAGGTCCTTGCCCGTGCCACGGGCCGTCAATATATCATCGTTGCCACCGCACCATCGATGGACGGCTATGCATCGGCCACATCATCCATGGAGCTTGACGGGCTGAAGGTGTCGCTGGACAGCACCTGTCCCCAGGCGATCGTAGGAGATCTGGATATCCTCTGCCAGGCACCGATGCGCTTGCTGCAGGCGGGGGTGGGAGACATGCTGGCTAAGTATATAAGCCTCACGGAGTGGAAGATCGCCAATATCCTGCTGGGCGAATACTACTGTCCTGTTGTAGTCGCTTTGGTGGAAAATGCCCTGGAAAAGGTCGTCTCTGCCGCGCACGGACTTGTGCGGCGCGAACCCGAGGCCGTAAAAGCGGTGATGGAGGGCATGGTGATCTCCGGAATAGCGATGAAATATGCCGGGCTTTCCCGTCCGGCATCGGGTCTGGAGCATTATTTCTCACACATCTGGGATATGCGCGCCCTCGCCTTTGAAGATGCCGGATCCGATCTTCACGGCATACAATGCGGCATCGGTACGCTGTATTCCCTAAAAGTCTACGATTACATACGCCATATCAGGCCCGACGTTTCCACAGGCATTTCTTATGTCAATAAATTCTCCACGGACGAATGGAATGATTCCCTGATCGAGTTTATCGGTCCCGGAGCGTTTGCGATGATCGCCGCCGAGAAAAGGGAAGGAAAATATGATATCGTAAAGCATCGCGATCGGCTGTCACGTATCGTTGAAAAGTGGGAAGAAATTGTGCCGATCATAGACAGCCTTCCTTCTTATGATGAAGTATATTCCCTATTAAAGGCGATCGGCGCGCCCGTATCCGCCGGGGACTTCGGTTATACAAAGGAACAGATCCGCACCACATTCAAAATGACCAAAGATGTAAGGGACAAATATATTGCAAGCCGTCTTTTGTGGGACCTTGGTCTGCTTGATGAAGCTGCTGACTGTGTGTTCAGATAACGTTTTATAAATCATTGCACTCTGCAGGCTTTAATCAGCCGAGAACGAACAAGCTGCCGGCGTCTTCAGGAAATAAGTCCCTGGACCGATAGCAAATAAGACATGCCTCATATCAAGTATATCCTTTTTATGCCTATGAAATACTAATCAAAACAGGCATGAGGGATGGATCAAAAGTGGAAACGAGCATGGGCTTTGACGCAGTGTACTATGAGCCCGATTCGCTGAACTATTATCTTGGGAAAATGCTGCGGGAAAAATTCGCATCATTGCCCTGGATCGCCATCGAGTCACATAACCGGATCCCGGAGCTGAGTGCGTCAGAAAACCGTGAGTTCCCCAGGCTCAAGCGGTTGCTGATCATAGGCATAAGAAAGACGCATAAGTATGTAGAAAACCATAAAGTTTCCGATTGGCTCGTGCCCTACACTTCGTCCGGGTGCAGGGCGATGTGCCTTTATTGCTACCTTGTATGCAACTATAATAAATGTTCTTATCTGAGGCTGTTCGTAAACCGGGAACAGATGATGGAAAAGCTCCTGAAAGCAGACGCGGCGGCACCCAGGCCGCAGACTTTCGAAATCGGCAGCAACAGCGACCTGGTGCTCGAAAATGTCATAACCGGCAACCTCACCTGGACCATCGAGCAGTTTGCGGCAAAAGGGCGCGGATTTCTGACATTCCCAACGAAGTTCGATATGATCCGGCCGCTGCTTGATCTCGACCACAGGGGCAAAATAATATTCCGGATGAGCGTCAACCCGTCCGAAATCATAAGGCGTATCGAAATCGGAACGTCACCGCTCGACACGCGCATACGAGCCCTGAATGAAATGGCGGATGCGGGTTATCGAATAGGACTATTGATCGCACCCGTGATACTTCTGCCGGACTGGAAAAGGATGTACCGTGAACTGATCGAACGCCTTTCGGACGAACTGAGCGACAAGGTCAGGCAGACAGGCTTTATTGAGATAATCCTGATGACATACAGTTATGTGCACAACGCGATAAACACCGAGGCATTTCCCGGAGCTGTTCAGATATACGACAGGAAACTGATGACCGGTCGCGGCAGGGGCAAATACAGTTATCGGACAGAAGCCCGTGAAGAAGCCGAAGCGTTTTTG
>Ga0134099_1002423_pt1 | contig 15327 bp, 14 predicted proteins | sample 10_taG_2_FD_105482 | JGI IMG/M metagenome (GOLD analysis project Ga0134099, IMG submission 105482) | Switchgrass degrading microbial communities from high solid loading bioreactors in New Hampshire, USA - 10_41_5_180_A2 metaG | ecosystem: Engineered > Bioreactor > Semi-continuous > Anaerobic >...
GCCGCCAAAGCGCACCGCACCGGAGGAGGGGTTTGCGAGGCCGGTGGCCACGCGCATCCAGGTCGTCTTGCCCGCACCGTTGCGGCCCGCCAGCAGGGTGATGGATCCGGGTCTGGCCACGAAGCTCAGGCCCCTGAGCGCCCAGCGCTCGCCGAACCGCTTCGACAGGTCCTCGGTCACCAGATCAAGTGCTCGCATCAGGGCAACCGCCCTCCTGTGCCTTCAACGATTAGGGGTCGCTGCAGCCGCCGTTCGCAGCGTTCGGAACACCCTCCGGCGGCCGCCCGACATCAGAAGTAGCTGAAGCCGCCGTACCCGTCCACCGTGGTGTAGATGCGGCTGGAGTAGGAGCTGCCCACCGGCCCCCACGGCGTGGGCACGCCGAACACGAACTGCACCTGCGTGTTGGACCGGCCGGTGCCGCCGTAACCCGTGGTGTACCAGTCCCACTTCTGGGAGTGCGACTTGTAGTTGTTCAGCGGGGCCGTCCACCAGTCGACGTCAATGCCCTTGGGGCTGCTGTACAGCGTGCCGCCGCCGTACGTCCAGGTGGTCGTCGAGTGGTGCTTGGCCACCGTGAGACCGGCCAGGCTCTTGAACGACCGGGTGACCGTCACCGTCCGCGTCGAGGCCAGGGCCGAGACGTCCCCTTCGGGTTTGCGGGTGGAGACCTGCACCGTCTCCTCGATGAAGACGCTTCCGGACGGCTGCGGCGCCTTCACGGCCGCCTGCGCCAGTGCAGTGGACCCCATGAGCAGAACCAGACCCGCGGTCAGGACCGGCACCAGCACGCGATGCCTCCGCATTTCGGATCCCCCCGTATGGTATTGGAATCTGCCCCGGGGCTGCTCCTATGATAAAACCTCCCGGACAGGTTTTCCAGAAAATTCGGGTCTTCTATCTGATGGCGAAAGGGCGCACGAACCCGGCGCATGGAACCGCCCGCCCTCGCCCGCGTGCGCGCCGAACGACGAGGCCGGTTGAACCGTCTGAATGTGAGAAGACTCTTGCGTGCAGGGACGGTGGTACCCAGGTGCCCGGCAACCGCATGAGGCTGGAAGAGGTTCACCCGCTGGCGCTCACCGGAGCCCGCCTGGTCTCCGACCGCCTGGAGTTCCGGTACCTGCTGGAGGGTCCCCGGCCGGAAAGCCCGGGCCGGATCACCGCTGCACGACTGATCGGCCCGGGACTCGACCTCCCGCTGGACGCGCCGGCGCCCGGGGTGCTGACAGCCCCCCTGCCCGAGGCGGCGGGCGGGCTCTCGCTGCAGGTTGACCAGGCGGAGGGTTACCGTGACGGCGCCCCGCCGCTGCCGTGGCGGGTGGACGTGCGCCTGGAACCGGAGGCGCTCGCGGAGTACCTTTCCGCCGAGCCGCTCGATGCCGTGGCAGATCTCCCGGGCGGGGTGCGCGTCGCGGTCCGGCGTGTGCTCCGGCGACGCGATGAGGTGGTCGTCTTTTCTGGGCGGCCCGCCTTTCCGGCCGGACGGGGAGCCCTGGCCGGTATGCGGGCAGTGCGACCGGCCCATGTCCTTCATCGGCCAGGGGCGGCCCCGACCTCGGGCCGGATCCCTGGGAGGCGTACCTTGCGGCCGGGCAGGCCGTTGCCCCCGCACCGGAGGTGGAAAGCCGGCTGGGCGGATACCCCGGGTGGATCCAGGGCCAGGAGTGGCCCTCGTGCCCCGAGTGCGGCCGGCAGATGCGCCTGGTCTGGCAGCTGGATTCCGAGCCGGAGGCCGGAATCATGTGGGGTGACACCGGGCGGGTCTACATCTTTGCCTGTCCGGTCCCGTGCAGCCAGCACGCCCTCGCGCTGGTGATGCAGTGCTGTTAGGGTCTGCGTGTCCCGTTGAGAGACACCTGATCATATCTCAGACTGGACTGGGAGGGCTTGCCGTTGGAACAATTGCGCGTCCGGTTTGCGAATCCCGAAGACGTGGAGACCTGCCGGCGGATGGACCCGTATCTGGCGGCGGGCGCGTTCGCACACAAAATCGCCCTGCAGGAACTGATCGTGGTGGAACTCGCCGGGCAGGCGATCGGCTACCTGCGCCTGGAGTACATCTGGGGGAAGATCCCCTACATCGGGCTCATCTGGCTGGAGCCGGCCCACCGGGGCCGGGGCATCGGCAGGGCCGTCCTGCAGTTCCTCGAGGCTCACCTCCGGGACCGGGGGTACCCGTTCCTCCTCTCCTCGTCCCAGGTGAACGAGCCCGAGCCGCAGGCCTGGCACAGGGCCGTGGGCTTCCGCGAGTGCGGCATCATCGCCGGGATCAACGACGGCGGCATCGGCGAGGTGTTCTTCCGGAAGGAGCTATAGGTGCTCCCGGCGGATACGCGCAAGTGTCCCGGCCGCGTCGAAGTAGTCGGCCCTGAAGCGCGTCAGACATCCCGGCTTCCTCCTGTTTGACGTGTAGTCATGGTTCTTTGATTTCACTAGACTTTCGGACGTTTCCTTCAACACTCCCCGCAATGCCATCCAGGCAGATCCACCCGAGAAGAACAGCCTCCAGCCCTCTCCACCAGAGAGCTGGAGGCCGTACACGGTTCAGCGTCGGACCAGGGGTATAGCCGGACTCTCACACCCGTCAGAGCTCGGATCGTACAGCGAGGTACGGTTCGAGCTTGTGTCGTTTTCCGGCCAGCGTGGCGTTGTGTGTGACTTGCCTGTCACTCAGGGAGGATTTGTCATCACCGACCGGTTCCTTCTTGACTATCTCCGCACGCTCCACCCATGGGCTGGACCGGCCGGATGATGAAGTTATCCATTCCAGTCCCCTCAGCCAATTCTGGGGTCATGATGGCGCGTGAGTCTTCGGTGCTGCGTGTGATCTGTGCAGTGGCGTATGAAAAAGCAGTGGCATCTGGATCGGTTGTGCGAAGCTCAGGTGGATGACAAAGGACTTCCACTCGTTCGGCGGCAGGAGACGGTGCGCCGCTGTCAACCGGCGCGGTCTTTGCGCAACCGGCAAGCAGAAGCCCCAGACACACCGCCGCAACACCTCCTGCCCTGCTCAGCTCAACCCCTGCGGGGGGTTCAGCAGGTCCCGGGGCGTGATGATGCCGAGGAGCTCCTCGTCTTCCCGGCCGCTCTCCGTGATCAGGATCGCCTCCAGCCGCGCTTTCCGCTTCTCCCTGGCAGGGGAGAACAGTTCGGCGGCATCGTACCAGGAGGCGTCCCGTGCGACGAAGGCCACGCGCCGCCCACCGTACTCGTCGTGGAGCAGCACATCGCCGACGGTCACCCCGTCGAAGTCCACGCCGCCGTTCTGAACCGAATCGGCCAGCCACTGGGCCACGCACCGGGAGGTCAGCAGCCCGCCAAACCGGCGCTCCCGGAAGACCGGGAACTGGGTGTAGTGGTACTCGCGGATCCACCGGAGCGGCTTGGTGATGGAGTCGTCCCAGGACAGCCTCCGGACCTCCCGCCGGAAGAGCGGGTACACCCGCGGCGGGTCGAGGATGATCTCCGCCAGCCGCTCGATGGCCTCGACCACCTCGGGCCGCGGGTCAGCGATGATGCGGGCGGGAAACTCCTTGTCGTGCACGATGGCGTTGCGCAGCGCGCCGAACTCCTTCAGGTCGTCGGCGTACCGCCGGACCACGCTGTAGCGCTTGGCGGCCTGGTCCACCACGCTTGAGAAGCCGTAGCGGGAGCGGTCGATCTCCAGCAGCTCACGCAGGTAGTCGTCGATGCGGTTGTAGGCCCGAAGGAACCTCTCAGCCGTCACTGCGCCTCACCTCTCCACAGAGATACGGCGTGGGCTGAAAGATCTCCTACCTGAGGCGGCTTCCGGGGCGTTCTGGCATCCGGGCCGCCGGAGCACTGGACAGCCCGACAGCACTTCTTGCTGCTGGAACCCGCCGCAGCCCCCCTGCTGCTGGATGGCGCTGCAGCGTCTCTTGCTGCTGGATCGCGCTGCAGCGTCTCTTGCCGCAGGACAGCCTTACCGCGCCTCTCAGTGCGTGTCCACGAAGGCGCGGACCTGCGCCAGGAACTCCTCCTCCCCGATCGCCGGGAACCTGTCCCCTGCGGCTTCCCACCTGCTCTCGACGACCGCCTGGCCGTCACGCAGCGCGAAACGCCAGGGCTCGGCGATGCCGATCCAGTGTCCCGTCTCATCCGTGGTCTCACGGAGGAACACCACGTAGCGACCGCCGGATGACATCTCCACAAACCCTCTGATCAGGGCGCGTGGTTGTCCCTTGCGGCCGATCCACTTGGACTCCGTCACCAGGAGCGTCGACGGCGCGGACCCCTTCAGGAACTCCTCGACCTCGAACCGGTAGTCCACCGCGATGATCTCCAGGCTGGGGTGAGGGAGCTCCGGGTTCCAGGGATCCCGGGCGACGTTGCGCGTGCCGTCCACCCCCGCCACAGTGCCGACCGCAACCACTGACGCCTCCTGCGTCAGCTCTTCCAGCGTGGTGATGACCAGGTAGTCGGCCTCCGCCATGGCCGTCATCCGCCCGGTCTGAGCCGGCACGATCCATCCCCCTGCTTTGAGTCCCACGTACGCGATGGCCAACAGCGCCACCGCTCCCGCCACTACCGCCAGTCTCCTCACGTCCTGCACCTCCTCACGTCTCGCCGTTCAGCGCGAATCCTCTGTCTACAAGTCAGACGACCCGCCGGCGGAGGAGGCTTCACCCGTCGCGGACACACCGCTCTGTAAGCGGCAGGGGCGGTCCGGTCGCCCGCCCTGTCCCAGGCTAATATATGGAAGAAGCGCCAGCTTCCAGCGGAAGACCGGCGCCTCTTGCTCTCTACTCCACGGTCGCCACCGGGTCCCCGGCCTCCACCGCGCCCAGGCGGTCGAGCCGCCAGGTCCGGTTGTCGTCCAGGTTCGTGAACAGCACCGGCGTGGCCAGCGAGGGCACCTCGCCCTGGATGTCGGCCAGGTCGACCCGGGCCAGCGGCTGACCGGCCTTGACCCGGTCCCCCTGCGAGACCAGCGCCCGGAAGCCCCGGCCATGAAGCTTCACGGTGTCGATCCCGATGTGCACCAGCACCTCCAGCCCGTCGGCGGTGCGGATGCCGACTGCGTGGCCCGTCGGAAAGAGGTTGATGACCTCGCCCGCCACCGGGCTCACCACGGTCGCCCCGTTGGTGACGTCCGGAAAGACACAGAACCCGTCGCCCATCATCTTCTCTGCAAACACCGGGTCGGGCGCCTCGGTGACGGGCCTCACCTCGCCCGCCAGCGGCGCCGCCACGGTCAGCGGCTGCTTCTTCCTGCCGAACAGTCCGAACACGACTGCAACTCCCTCCTGCATCTGCAGGATCCTCGAAGGATCCCGCCACCGAGTTTCTGCAACCGACGGGCTTCTCCCTGCTAGTCTTGCCCATCTCGCCCGCCGCGGGGACCCATCTTCCTCCCCCTGCATACCGTGATGGGGAATCGCCCGCTCATCCCCGCGGGTGGGCGGAGAACAGGGGGAGGAACGCAGATGCAGAGCCGCAGATTCCGGCTGGCCGGTGCGCGGGTCGCAGCACTGCTCACGGCCGCGCTCCTGGCTGCATGCAGCGCAAGACCGGCGCCCGGAGCCGAGAAAGTCACCGTCCGGTTCACCGAGGTAATTCACTCCGTCTTCTACGCCCCGCAGTACGTCGCCCAGGCCAAGGGCTTCTTCGCCGACGAGGGGTTGGAGGTCGTCGCCTCGACGGCCCAGGGCTCCGACCGGGGCGTGGCCGCCCTGCTGGCCGGCACGGCCGATATCGCCATGGTGGGGCCGGAGACGGCCGTCTTCGTCTACAACCAGGATTCGCCGGTGAAGGTGAAGATCTTCGCCCAGCTGACCGCCCGCGACGGCTCGTTCCTCCTGGCCCGGGAGAAGCCCGAGGGGGAGTTCTCGTGGACGGACGTCCGGGGCAAGTCCATCATCGGCTGGCGGCCGGGCTCGATGCCGCAGCTGGTGGCCGAGGCGATCCTCCGGCAGAACGGGCTGGATCCCGACACCGACCTCGACTACATCGACAACCTGGCCGCACCGGCCATGGTAGGCGCATTCCTCAGCGGGCAGGGGGATTACATACAGGTTTTTGAGCCGAGCGTGAGCGAACTGGTGCAGCAGGGCCATGCCTATCTGGTCTCCTACCTCGGCGCGGACCACGGCGAGATGCCCTACACGGCCTTCCTGGCGACCGACAGGTTCATTGCCGAGAACCCCGACGTGATCCAGCGCTACACCAACGCCATCTACCGGGCGCAGAAGTACATCTTCGAAACCGACCCGAAGGTGGTCGCCCAGGAGGTGGCCCAGTTCTTCGAGGGCACCGACGTCGATCTCCTGGCCTCCTCCATCCAGCGGTACCGGGACGAGGGCGGATGGGTGCGGACGCCGGTCATGAAGCCCGAGGACTATGACAAGCTCCAGGACCTGATGATCGCCGGCGGCGTGCTGGAGCCTCACCAGCGGGCCCCGTTCGACGCCATCGCGACCAATCAGTTTGCCGAGGAGGCGGTAAAACAGGTGCAGTAGAGGAGGTCGGACACATGGGCCGTCCCCGCATCGCCCTGGAGGAGGTCTCGTTGACCTACCTCTCCCCCTGCGGCGCGACGCAGGCCCTGGCCGGCGTCAGCCTCGAAGTGCACCCGGGGGAGTTTGTCTCCATCGTCGGCCCCAGCGGCTGCGGCAAGTCCACCATCCTGTCGCTCATCGCCGGGATCCTGCAGCCCACGGCGGGCCGGGTGCTCCTGGACGGCGAGCCGGTCACCGGTCCGTCCCAGCGGGTGGGCTACATGCTGCAGCGCGACTACCTGTTCGAGTGGCGGACGGTCCGGGAGAACTGCCTGGTCGGTCCCGAGGTCCAGGGGCAGGACATGGCCCGCGCCCGGGGACGGGTGGCCCGGCTGCTGCAGAAGACGGGCCTCTCCGCCTTCGCCGATGCGTACCCCGACCAGCTCTCGGGCGGGATGCGGCAGCGGGCGGCCCTGGTGCGCACCCTGGCCATCGACCCGGACATCCTGCTGCTCGACGAGCCCTTCTCCGCGCTGGACTTCCAGACCAAGCTCACCCTGATCGACGAGGTGTGGAGCCTGCTCCGGGCCGAGCACAAGACCGCCCTGCTGGTGACGCACGACATCTCGGAGGCCATCTCCATGTCGGACCGGGTCATCGTCCTGTCCCGGCGGCCGGGAACCGTGAAGTCCGTACATGAGATCCGGTTTGCCGGTCCGGAGCGGCCCGTCCCGTTCCGGGCCCGCAGCGCCCCCGAGTACGGCGGGTACTTCCATCGCATCTGGTCCGAGCTGGACCCGCCCGGGGAGGTGAACCGCAGTGTCGGATGAGGCGCTCCTCGCCCGGTACCGGCAGGCCCAGCGCCGGCGCAGCCTGGCCGTGGCCGCCGCCCGGACCGCGCTGCTGGTCCTCTTCCTCTTGCTCTGGGAGCTGGCGGCGGCCCGCTACTGGGTCAACCCCATGCTGACCAGCAGGCCCAGCGCCGTCTGGCAGACCCTGCTCAGCATGGGGGCCTCGGGCTCGCTGTGGGTCCACGTGGGGGTGACCCTGCAGGAGACCCTCGTCGGTTTTGCGGTCGGCATGGCCCTGGGGATGGGGATCGCCGTCGCCCTCTGGTGGTGGCCGGCCCTGGCTTCGGTGCTGGATCCCTACCTGGTCGTGCTGAACGCCCTGCCCAAGATCGCCCTGGGGCCCATCTTCTACATCTGGCTGGGTCACACGCTGTCGGTGTACGGCATGGCCGTGGCCATCTCGGTGATCGTGACGATCGTGATGCTGTACTCCGGTTTCGGTGCGGTGGAGGCCAACCAGGTGCTGGTCATGCGCACCTTCGGCGCCACGAGGGGGCAGATCCTGCGGAAGGTCATCATCCCCGCCTCGCTGCCCACCGTGATGGCGGCCCTGAAGGTGAACATCGGCCTGACGCTGGTCGGCGTGATCGTCGGCGAGTTCCTCTCCGCCCGCGCCGGCCTCGGGTACCTGATCATCTACGGCGGCCAGGTCTTCCAGATGCAGCTGGTGATGACCTCGGTGGTCATCCTGGCCGTCATCTCGGCCCTGCTCTACCTGGCGGTCACGTGGGCGGAGCGGCTGGTCTCCCGGCTGCTGCACCTGCCGATGCGCAGCTGACCATTCCTGCTGGCCATCCCCGGCCTGCTGCTGGAAAGATAAGACTGGAGCGGCTGGCAGGAAACCCCTGTCGCTCCGCAGAATGTACTTCGGTACAGCAACGGATCGGTATCGCAACGGATCGGAGGCGCGTCGGAGGGCGGAGCCACACGGGCTCCGCTCTCTGGCTGGAGACTGGGGGGCTCCGGGTTGAGTCGCAGAAGCCGCTCGCAACAGGTAGGCCGGAGAGCCGCGGTGATCCTCTGCATCGGGGTCGGTACGTGGCTCGGGCTATGGTGGACAGGCCACGCAGGCGCCTGGACGACCGCCGCCGTCGGCGCGGGGGTCGTCTTGCTGCTGCTCATCAACCGGTGGACAGGCCTGCGCCGGCCGGGCGAAGCGGATACCCGCGACTTCGAGGAGCCGGCCCCGCCCCCAGCCGAAACCGACTGGCCTGGCCGACGGGCAACCGCACCGGACTCCTCGGCGCCCCGGCCCAACGCCGTGCGCCCCGACTACAACACGCTTCCCGATGCGTGGCCCCCCTCAGCTCAAAAGGGGTCCGCCCCCGTGTCCCCGCCGGGCCCGCGGGCGGGTGCACCCGCACCCGAGTCGCATCCGGATGCCCCCGGCCCCCGGCCGGCTTCGTCGAAGCTGCCGCCCCCGCTTCCTCCGCCGCTGTTCGGCAATCCGCGCTCCCGGCCCATCGTGGCGGGGATGGAGCACACCGTCCGATCCCGCTCAGCCGATGCGGACGAGCCCCCGGCGGGCAACCCGGACCCGGTGCCGACCGAGGGTGGGGACGGGGACGGCGTGGAGGTGCGTACGGAGGCGCGTGCGGAGGCGCGTACGGAGGCGCTTGCGGAGGCGAGCGTCGGGGGCGACGAGCCGCCCGGCGTCCCGCTTAATGCGGAGATGGACGTCACCGACGTCGGGGTCGCAGTGGAAGGTGCCGATTGGGTCGGCGTCGGGGTCGCAGTGGAAGGTGCCGATTGGGTCGGCGCCGGCGCCGCAGTCGAAGACGGCGATGTGGGGGCTGCTGACGCCGCAGCCGAAGACGTGGATCACACCAGCGGTGGCGCAGCCGCACTGGCACAGGCCGGTACTGCACCTTCAGCCCTTGCCGGGACCTCGTCGCCGGCCGAACCCGGGTACGACACCGGTGTCACCGCAGACGACGATGAGGTCGCCGCCACGGCGCTGCCGGAGCTGCAGACTCCCACCCCGCCGCCCCTTCTCCGCCTTCCCGAACTGACCGATGCAGAGCGCGCATCCCTCGGCCTGGCGGGACCCGAGCCCGTCCTGGCAGACTCCTATCACCTCCCCTCCCTCGACCTGCTTCCCCTGCCGGAGAGCGAGAGGGGGCTCTCCGACGACGAGATCCTGGAACGGGCGGCGCTGCTGGAGCAGACGCTGGCCAGCTTCGGCGTGGAGGCGACGGTGGTCGACTTCACCGTTGGGCCGGCAGTGACCCGGTACGAGCTTCAGCCGGGCCCGGGGGTGCGGGTGAACAAGTTCACCGCCCTGGCCGTCGATATTGCGCTGGCCTTGGCGGCGACCGACGTGCGGGTCGAGGCGCCGATCCCCGGCAAGTCGGCCGTCGGGATCGAGGTGCCCAACAAGGAACGGCTCGCCGTGCCGCTACGGGAGGTCCTGCAGTCGCTTGAGTTCCTGGCCAGCACGTCCAAGCTGACGGTGGCCCTGGGCAAGGACAACTCCGGCGACCCGGTCGTGGGCGACCTCGCCCGCATGCCGCACCTGCTCATCGCAGGGGCGACCGGCTCCGGCAAATCCGTCTGCATGAACACCATCATCTGTTCGCTGCTCTACAAGGCCCGGCCGGATGAGGTCAAGATGCTGATGATCGACCCCAAGATGGTCGAGCTCTCCATGTACAACGGCATCCCGCACCTGACCGCACCGGTCATCACCGACGTCCGCAAGGCAGCCGGGTACCTGAAGGGTGCGGTGAAGGAGATGGAAGCCCGCTACGAGCTCTTCGCCTCCCTGGGCGTGCGCAGCATCGAGCAGTACAACCGCCTGGTTGCGGTCGATCCCGGCCCCGATCCGGATCATCCCCGCAGGCCGCTGCCCTACATCGTCATCTTCATCGACGAGCTCGCCGACCTCATGATGGTGGCGCCCGCCGACGTGGAAGATTCCATCTGCCGGCTCGCCCAGATGGCCCGGGCGTGCGGCATGCACCTGGTAATTGCGACCCAGTCGCCCCGGGTGGACGTGATCACCGGGCTCATCAAGGCGAACATCCCCTCCCGGATCGCCTTCGCCGTCTCGTCGCAGGTCGACTCCCGCGTGATCCTGGACGCCGCCGGCGCCGAGCGGCTCCTCGGCCGGGGCGACATGCTGTACCACCCAGCGGGCCTGTCCAAGCCGATCCGGGCACAGGGCGCGTACATCAGCGAGGCGTCGGTGGAGAAGCTGGTCCGCTTCGTAAAGGCCCAGGGCCAGCCCGAGTACACGGCGCAGGAGGTGCCCCTGGAGAACGGAGGCCGCCGCGGCCGGAACGGCCACGCGTCGCAGGGCGCCCCGGGCCTGCAGAACGGGCAGGACGCGCAGGCCCCCTCGGCCGTCGACGAGGCGCTGCCGGAGGCCGCCCGCATCATCATCGAGCACGGCCATGCGTCGGTCTCCCTGCTGCAGCGGCGCCTGCGGTGCAACTACACCAAGGCCGTCCGGCTGATCGACCAGCTTGAGGAGATGGGGCTGATCGGCCCCCACCAGGGCTCGAAGCCCCGGGAGGTCCGGGCCACCATGGCCACCTGGCATGAACTGTTCGGCAACCGCTCAGCGGAGCCCGGCTCCGGCCAGCGGGACGAGTGAGGGGGTGACAGTCGTGGCAATCCGCACCGTGCGCGTGACGACACCGGAGCAGCTGGAGGCGGCCTTTGCCATCCGGCGCAAGGTCTTCGTCGAGGAGCAGAACGTCCCACCGGAGGAAGAGCTGGATGCCCTGGACCGGACCGCCGTCCACGTGCTCGCCCTGGACCCGGCGGGCCGCCCCGTGGCCACGGGACGCATCATCCCCTACGGCGAGCGCACCGGCAAGCTTCAGCGCATTGCCGTGCTGCGCGAGCTCAGGGGAGCGGGCTACGGACGGGCCGTGGTCGAGGCCCTGGAGGAGATCGGGCGCGAGATGGGCTTCAGCCGCTTCGTTCTCGGCGCCCAGACCCACGCCGAGGCGTTCTACCAGAAGCTCGGGTACCGGACCACCTCGCCCGAGGTTTTCCTGGACGCCGGCATCCCCCACGTGAGCATGGAGAAGGTGCTGGAGGACTGAGCGACGAATCTGGCGGCGCCCCGACGGGGTGCCGCCAGATCGCTTTCCTTCCCGGCGTCGCCGGGATCCTGTTCCGCCATCCCCGCCTCCGGCAGTCGACCAGGGGGTGGTTGCGCGGCCGCTCGTCGACTTTGTTCGGCTTCGTTGGAGGTGATGCGGTCCCGAAACCCCGGTGCCAGCGCTGGACCCGGGGCTAGTCGTGCGGCCCGTCATCGACTCTGTTCGGCTTCGCTGGTGGGCATGCTGCGCCGAGGCCCCCGGGCCGGCGCTGGACCCGGGGCTAGTCGTGCGGCCCGTCATCGACTCTGTTCGGCTTCGCTGGTGGTGATGCTGCGCCGAAGCCCCCGGGCCGGCGCTGGACCCGGGGCTAGTCGTGCGGCCCGTCATCGGCTCTGTTCGGCTTCGCTGGTGGCAGAACCGTGCCAGTGTCCCCAGCCATCCTGCCGGCCGCGAGTCGCCGTGGCTCCAGTGAAGGCGAACAGCCCCAACGTCCCACCCTAGCACCATCCAGTCCGCACAACCCGTACGTTCTACCCTAACACCATTCAGTCCGAACCGCCCCGACGTCCCACACCGCAACCAACCAATCTGAGCATCCCCACGTCCCGCCCCACCTCCAGCCAACCCGAACAGCCCCGACACAGCCACACCCTCCCGCACCTCCAGCGAATGCGAACAGCCCATATGCCCCGCGCGAACAGGGCGGTGCCCGGCCGGGGCACCGCCCTGGTTCAACGCTATTCACCCATCAGCAGGCGGGCGTACGGCGAGTTGATCGGGATCACGATCGTCGGCTTGCCGTTCAGCGTCGTCTTGTAGGACTCCAGCGTCCGGTAGAACGAGTAGAACTCCGGGTCGGCGCCGTAGGCCTCGTTGTAGATGCGTGCGGCCTCCAGCTCGCCCTCGGCCTCGATCTCGGCCGCCTGGCGGGCCGCTTCCGACACGATCAGGGTCGCTTCCTTGTCGGTGCGGGCCCGGATGTTCGCCGCCTGCTCGTCGCCCTGCGACAGGTAGTCCTGGGCGATCTTCGAGCGCTCCGACTTCATGCGGTTGTACACGGACTCCAGGTTCTGCGGCGGCAGGTCGGTCCGCTTCAGCCGCACGTCGTGGATGGTGACCCCGTAGTTGGCCAGCAACTCGTTGACCAGGCGGGTCACCTCGGTGTTCAGGTTCCCCCGGGCCGACTCGCCCTCCGAGATGATCTCGCCGAACTTCAGCCGGCCCAGCACGCCCCGAACGGTGGAGTAGACCGCCGCGTCGATGCGCTGCTCGGCCCGTGCGATCGTCTGCGTGTTCTGCACGAAGAGCAGGGGATCGGTGATCTGCCAGACCGTGTAGTGGTCGACGATGATGGGCTTCTGGTCAGCGGTCAGCAACTCGGCCGGGTTGCTGTCGTGCACCATGCGGTACTTGGGCAGGATCTGGGCCGACTGGAGCAGCGGGATCTTGTAGGTGGGTCCCGCCTCGGTGACCACCCGCTGCACCACGCCGGTCCAGGAGCGGATCACCAGGTACTGGTCCTCACGCACGAAGATGACCTGGCTCAGGGCGCCGGCGACCAGGGCGATGACGGCGATGAACGCCAGCAGCCGTTTCACCTCGCCGGGCTTCACATCGAGCTTCAGTTCGATGGGCTCACGCTCCGGATTCACTGGCTGCCACCCCCTCCCGGCACGATGGGCAGGTACTTGATCGTGCCCTCACTCGAATCGACGATGACGATGTCCGCTCCGGGCAGGATCTGCTCCAGCGTCTCCAGCAGGAGGCGCTCCCGCGTCACGTCGGGGTTGGCCTTGTACGCCTCATAGATGGCCTTGTACTGGGCAACGTCGCCCAGCGCCTGGTTGATCCGGGCCTGCTTGTTGGCCTCCGCCCGCTCCAGGAGCTGCCGGGCCTCAGCACGGGCCGCGGGAATCCGTTCGGCCTCGTACTTGCCGGCCTCGTTGATCTTGGTCTGCTGGGCCTCCCGGGCGTCCGTGACCGCCTTGAACTCAGCGGACACCTCCTGGGGCGGCTCCACATCCTGCATCTTCACATCGATGATCATGATGCCGGCGCCATAGCTGTTCATCAACTCGACGAGCTGCCGCTCCACCTCTTCCTGGATCTCGAACTTGCCCGTGGTGATCGCAACGTCGAGACTGGTGGTGCCCATCACCGAACGGAGGGCGGCGGCCGTGGCGTTGCGGAGCAGCCGCTCGGGGTCCTCCACGTTGAACAGATACTGCTCAATGTCCTGGATACGCCACTCCACCAGCAGATCGGCCCATACCAGGTTCTCGTCGCCGGTGATCATCAACGCCTCGTCCTCGACCAGCTGGACCTGGCCGTTGCGCTCACGGAAGCCGAACTGCAGCTCCTGCGTCTGCTTGGTCGGCAGGACCACCGCAGTCTCCAGCGGCCAGGGCAGCTTGGTGTGCACGCCTTTCTCCACCTGACGGGTGGCGCGCCCCATCGTGAGCACCAGCGCCGACTCGTGCTCCTCCACCCGGAACCACGTCGTCAGGGCGAGGTCGGCCAACATAGCGATCAGCAGTAGCCCTAACAGGGCTCGCCGTATCCATCGCACTCGCTATAACCCCCTTTGCTCACATGTTAACGATCGCAAAATAAAGCGTCCAGTCAAAGGATGCAGCGGACCCCCCAAATGGTTCGGTTCAGATGGAACCCACCGCCACAGTCCCCGGGGGCATACTACGACGCAGGAGGTGCAGGTGATGCTGCGCGGCGACGTAGACCGCTTCTACCGGGCCATCAGGCGGGACCATCCCGATCCGCCGCCGGGCCCGATCCGGCGGCTGGACCACGTCAGGGCCATCGCCGACTACTACGCCCGTATCTCCCAGCAGGAGCGACTGCTCATGCTCGCCTGGGCAAAAAAAGAGGAGAGCGGCATCGGGATCATCCCGCTTGCACTCTCCGCCATTCCCTTTTTCGGATTGATCGTCAGCTCCCGGCTCCAGGAGCTGCTGAGCCAGCTGCCCATCTGGCAGATCTTTGCCATCTGGCTGCTGTTCGGCACCCTGGTCCTCCTGGGCTTCTACATCCACCAGAGCCAGAAGGCCTACACGACCTTGCACATCGCCCTGCTGGAGCAGGCCATCAAGCAGGCGGAGGCCGAACAGGCACCGTCCTTGCGGCCACCGGCATCGGGTCCCGCTGCTGAGCCGGCCGAGGCGGCGACGGACGCCCGGGCCCCGGCCGGCGACCGGCGGCTCACGCTACCGCCGGAGCCTGAAGTGCACTGAGGAGTCCGTCAGAACGACGGCAGCTCCTCGCCCGCCAGCACCCGCCGCTGGATCGCGACCACCGCCTCGGGCCGGATGCGGGCCCGCAGGATGGCCGCCAGCGACGCATCCCGCGCACGGGTAAGCAGCACCGCCTCGGTGTCGGCCGCCGTCCGGCCGGTCTGACTGCGCAGCGGCAGCCGCTTCAGGCCGGGGGCCAGCAGGGGCGCACCGCCGTCCCACACCGTTGCGTCGATCTGCCGGCTGAGCAGCAGCGACGCCGCCTGGGCGTAGGAGATCTCCACCATCTCCACCGCCTTGCCGCGGCACTCGTCGAGGGCCAGCCGCATGTGGTCGTGGGAGGCCGGGTCGACGCCAATCCGCATGCCGTCGGTGATGCCGTTGGCGTCCTCCCGCACCAGCAGGACGTGCTCGCCGACGCTCGTGCCCGGCCCGAAGGAGAGCACCAGCTGCAGGTCGCCGGCCTCGGCCTCCGCCTCGAACGCCATGCGCGAGGCGATGGCGAAGTCGCAGCGGCCGGAGCGCAGAAGCTGAATGCGGCTCCGGCCGCCCCGCACCTGCGCCAGCACCAGCGGCACCCCGGCGCCCGCGAAGATGCGGGTCAGCCCCGTGGCGAGGCCTGCGAAGTGGAGCGAATAGGCCACGGGCATGACGCCGACCACGGTCTCCAGCCCGGCGAGGGCCATCAGCTTCGGGTAGTCCAGTCTGGAGA
>Ga0134099_1002425_pt1 | contig 15320 bp, 13 predicted proteins | sample 10_taG_2_FD_105482 | JGI IMG/M metagenome (GOLD analysis project Ga0134099, IMG submission 105482) | Switchgrass degrading microbial communities from high solid loading bioreactors in New Hampshire, USA - 10_41_5_180_A2 metaG | ecosystem: Engineered > Bioreactor > Semi-continuous > Anaerobic >...
AGCCGGAGCAGCCGGTGGTGCAGGTGATCCTTGTCGGCCTGCCCGATCGACCGCCCCTCGGCCAGCCGCCGGACGATGGCGAAGGCCGTATCGAGGATCGGCACCGCCAGGGCCAGCACCGGCACCAGCACCGAAACCGCCAGGGCGCTCTTCATCACGCCGTCCACCGAGACGGCTGCCAGCGTGAAGCCCAGGAACATCGACCCCGCGTCGCCCATGAAGATCTTGGCGGGGTTGAAGTTGTACCGCAGGAAACCGACCGCCGAACCGGCCAGCGCCGCCGAAAGCAGGATGGCCGACGGCATGCCCTGCTGGAGCGAGACCACCAAAAGCGTGAGGGCCGCGATCGTGGAGATGCCGGCCGCCAGGCCGTCGAGGCCGTCGATAAAGTTCATCACGTTGATGAACGACACGATCCAGATGATCGTCAGCGGCCCCGCCAGCGGCCCGAAGGAGACCCAGTGATCGCCCAGCGGGCTGTAGATGGCGGTCACCTGCAACTGCCAGGCAGGAACGTAGACCATCAGCGCGGCGATGGCCAGCTGGCCCAGGAACTTCACCTTCGGCCTCATGGGCACCCGGTCGTCCCGGATCCCCAGCAGCACCAGCAGGCCGCCGCAGACCAGGATGCCCACCATCTGCGGATCCCGCAGGCCGCCCGCCAGGATCATCGCCAGGGCGAAGGCCAGGTACATCGCGAGACCGCCCAGGAAGGGCTTCGGTTCGGTGTGGACGCTACGCTTGACCACCGGGGCCACCGTACCCGTGCGCAGGGCGAGCCGGCGTGCCAGCGGCGTGAGGATCAGCGACGCCACCAGCGCCACCGCGAAGGTGATGCCTGCCTGCTGCAGCATGTTGACTCAACTCCCTACACAGGGTCCGTCGACAGGGACCCACGCAACATAATGCCGTATTCCGGCCCTCGTTATTCTAAGCGCGAAGTCCGGGCTTGTAAAGCTTAGGAATGGCTGGAAGGCGCGAACCGTTCCATGATCACGCCTGCCTGCCGGGCCATTTCCAAGCCAATCTGCTCCGTGTATTCGTCCATGTACACAATGCGTTCGATTCCCGCCGCGATCAGCATCTTGGCGCAGTGAACGCACGGGCTGCTGGTGACATAACAGGTCGCGCCCTTCAGGGTGATGCCGTGCAGCGCCGCCTGGATGATGGCGTTTTGCTCCGCGTGGATCGCCCGCACGCAATGGCCGTCCACGATCAGGCAGCCCTCATCCGTGCAGTGCGGCAGCCCTGACGGGGACCCGTTGTAGCCGGTGGTCAGGATACGCTTGTCCCTAACTAAGACGGTTCCGACCTTGCGGCGGTTGCACGTCGACCGCTTGGCAACCACCTGCGCAAGTTCCATAAAGTATTCGTCCCAACTGGGCCGCGTCATGGGAGTCCCTCCGAGTAGACGATTACGTGACTACTTCGTGCCGAAGAGGCGGTCTCCGGCATCGCCCAGTCCGGGCACGATGTAGGCATGATCGTTCAGGCGCTCGTCCAGTGCGGCGAGGTAGATGTCCACATCCGGGTGCGCCTCCTGCACCACCTTGACGCCCTCGGGAGCGGCGATGAGGCAGAGCAGCTTGATCTTCCGGCCCCCCTGCCGCTTGATCAGGTCCAGCGAGGCGACCACCGAGCCGCCCGTGGCCAGCATCGGGTCCAGCACGAACAGTTCCCGCTCGCCCAGGTCCGTCGGCAGCTTGCAGTAGTACTCGACGGGCTTCAGGGTCTCGGGGTCCCGGTAGAGGCCGATGTGGCCGACCCGGGCCGTGGGATAGAGGTTCAGGATGCCCTGGACCATGCCCAGCCCGGCCCGCAGGATGGGCACCAGGCCGATCTTCTCGCCGGCGAGCCGGCGGCACTTCGCCCGGGCGATGGGCGTCTCCACCTCCACCTCCTCGGTCGGCAGGTCACGGGTGACCTCGTAGGCCATCAGCATGGCAATCTCGTTGACCAGTTCCCGGAACTCCTTGGGGCCCGTCGACTTGTCCCGGATGATACTGAGCTTGTGCTGGATCAGTGGATGGTCAATAACGACAACCCTTGACATCGCGCTCGCTCCTCCTATTGCAATTCATAGACCGCACGGGCCCCGCCGATCAGCTTCGGGCGGGTTCGGGCCGCCACCACCCGGGCGTGCCCGATGGTGGCCGTCTGCAGCCTGACCGGCACCGCCACGCGGCGCAGGTGCATGCCGATCAACGTCAGCCCGATGTCCAGGCCCGCATCAGCCCTGATCTCCTCCACCACCACTGCATCCGGCAGGCGCCGCATGGCCCGGGCCGCGAGGGCGCCTCCCGCCTTCGGCACCGGCACCACGCTCACCCGCTCCCAGCCGTACCGCTCGGCCGCGGCCCTCCCGACGACCAAGGCCCGGTTGAGGTGCTCGCAGCACTGGACGGCCAGGTGGACGCCCGCGGCCTGCGTCACCTCCCAGAGCGGCTCCAGGATCGCCTCGGCCACGGCCTCGCTCCCGGCGGTGCCGATGCGCCGGCCCGTCACCTCGCTGGTGGAGCAGCCCACCACCAGCACCTGCCCCGGGGTCAGGCCGGCCGCGGCCAGCAGCTCTTCCACGGCCGCCCGGGTCTGTGCCCTTACCGCCGTCAGGAACTGCTCGTCGCGCGCTTCGGCCGCCGGCTGCTCGCCGGCCGGCAGTCGCTCATCCGTCGGCGACCGCTGCCCTTCCGTCACCGCGATCCCTCCCGGCGCCGCTCCAGCAGCCGGATCTTCTCCACCCGGCGCGCGTGGCGCCCGCCCTCGTGCTCGACGGTGAAGAACGCCCGCACGATCTCCTCCGCAACGCCCGCTCCCACCACCCGCGCCCCGATGCAGAGCACGTTGGCGTCGTTGTGCGCCCGGGCCATCCGGGCCGAGTAGATCTCGTTGCACAGGGCTGCCCGCACGCCGGCCACCTTGTTGGCCGCGATGGACATGCCGATGCCGGTGCCGCAGATCAGCACGCCGCGCTCGTAGACCCCGGCGGCAACGCCCTCCGCCACCTTCTGCGCGAAATCAGGGTAGTCGCAGGAGTTCCGGTCGTGGGTGCCCAGGTCCGTCACCTCGTGGCCCAGCGACTCCAGGACCGAGATCACCGTGCCTTTCAGGTCAAAGCCGCCATGATCGCTCGCCACGGCCACCTTCACGAAGCTCCACTTCCTTCTCTGCGAATTCGCTCCACCACGGCCTGCAGCACGCCTTCCAGGTCCCGGGCGGTCCGCTCATAGACCTCCAGGGACCCGCCGAAGGGGTCGGGCAGGTCGCTGCCGGTCCCGGCGTACTCCGCCAGGGTGAAGATGCGGCCGGCAAACTCCGGGAACCGGGCCCGCAGGGCGTCGCGGTGGGCGCGGGTCATGCCCAGCACCAGGTCGTACCCTTCCAGCCCGGCCACCGCCTTCGACCGGTGGCCGCTCAGGTCGATGCCCCGCGCCTTCATGGCCGCCACGGCGTTCTCGGCCGCGGGCAGCCCGGGAAAGGCGCCCAGGCCGGCGGAGTCGACCTCCAGGTCCCACCCGGCGCCGGCCCGGCGCCACAACTCGCGGAGCAGCGCCGCGGCCATGGGGCTCCGGCACGTGTTGCCGGAGCAGACCAGCAGGACCCGTTGGATCCTCATATTTTGATCACCCGCCCGCCGGCTGCCCGGCGCAGGCGGTTCATAATCGCTAGCCCCAGTCCCTCCTCCGGCACCCCTTCGGCGAGGATGACGTCGACCTGGTGCCGGTCGAAGGCCCGCAGGGTGCCGAACAGGTCGCTGGCGATGCCCGCCAGGTCCCCCCTGGCCCCGTACTCCAGGACCACGGGGGCCACGTAGACGCCCCTGCTCTCGGCGCTGCACAGGATGCCGACCCGCTTCCCCTCCTCCGCGTATTCCATGGCGAGGTCGCGGATCTTCTCCTGCATCTCCAGCACCGGGCCGTCCACCAGGATCAGCGGCGCCCGGGGCGCGTAGTGCCGGTACTTCATGCCCGGCGAGCGCGGCCGTTCCACGACGCCGCCCTCGAGGCCCGGGGCCAGCTCGACCGGCCCGATGGCCGCCTCGATCTCCTCCCGGGTCAGCCCGCCGGGGCGGAGGATCATCGGCGGGTCGGTGGTCACGTCCAGCACCGTGGACTCCACGCCGACGCCGGTCTCGCCGCCGTCCAGGATGACGGGCACGCGGCCGGCCAGATCCTCCACCACGTGCTCGGCCGTCGTCGGGCTCGGCCGGCCGGACGTGTTGGCGCTGGGTGCGGCGATGGGAACGCCGGCGGCGCGGATCAGGGCCAGCGCCACCGGGTGGTCGGGCATGCGGATGCCCACCGTGTCGAGCCCGGCGGTCACCTCCGGCGGCACGGCGGGGCCCTTGCGCATCACCAGGGTGAGCGGCCCGGGCCAGTAGCATGCCATCAGCCGCTCGGCCGCCTCGGGCACCGACTCGACCAGCCCCTCGAGCTGCGCGACGTCGGCGATGTGCACGATCAGCGGGTTATCGGACGGCCGGCCCTTGGCGGCGTAGATGCGCGCTACGGCCTCGCCGTCCAGGGCGTTGGCACCCAGGCCGTAGACGGTCTCCGTGGGAAACGCCACGACTTCTCCCTCTCGCAGGATCGCCGCCGCCTGCTCGACCACGTCCGGCTCCGGATTGGTGGCGTCGACCTCCAGCACCCGCGTACCCTGCACCAGGCGTTCCACGTTTCACCCTCCCCTTCCTGAGTCCCGCGGCATCCCGTATTTTTTCGGGAACTCCACCGGCATTTCCTGCCCGCTATCTATACACACCGTCCCGAAGATAGCATGCGGAGTCAACCTGACGGTTCCTCATGGGAAAGTGTGGGCGGCGCCGGCGCGAAAAAGCGCCGCACCCCGTCACGGTGCGACGCTTCCGAACACGGCCCGCTCCACCCCGGCCGTATCGGGGTGAACGGCCACGTCCGCCAGCCCCGCCTGCCGGAACAGCTCCGCCACGGCCGGGGCCTGCCCGATGCCCACCTCGACCCCCAGGAAGCCGCCGGGCGCCAGGAACGCCGGCGCCTCCCGGACCAGCCGGCGGAAGAAGACCAGGCCGTCCTCGCCCGCGACGAGCGCGAGGCGCGGCTCCCAGTCCCGCACCTCCGGCATGAGCCCGGTCAGATCCGCCTCGCGGACGTACGGGGGGTTCGAGAGAATCGCCGCGAAGCGGCCGCCCTCCTCCGCCAGCGGCGCCAGCAGGTCGCCCTGCCGGAAGCTCACCCGGTCCGCCACCCCGTTCAGCCGGGCGTTCTCCTCGGCGACGGCCAGGGCTTCGCGGCTCAGGTCCACCGCCACCACGTGCGCCTCGGGAACCCGGTGGGCGACGGCGATGGCGATCGCCCCGCTGCCGGTGCCGATGTCGGCCACCCGCAGGGCTCCCCGCCGGTCCGCTGCACCGGCGGGCGCCCCGCCCGCCGGGAGACCCGCCGTCCGCCCGGCCAGCCGCGCCACGGCCTGCTCCACCAGCACCGCCGTGTCCAGGCGGGGGATCAGCACCGCCGGGGTCACGCGGAAGGTGAGCCCCAAGAACTCCTCCGTGCCGAGGATGTACTGCAGGGGCTCCCGCGCCGCCCGGCGGGCCACCAGCGCGGCGTAGGCGTCCGCTGCCTGCCCGGCCAGCGGCTCCCCGCGCCGGGCGAGCAGCGCGCCTGCGCGGCACCCCAGCACGTGCGCCAGCAGCCAGGCCGCCTCGCGCTCGGCGCCGTCGACCCCGGCGGCCGCAAGCTGCGCCCGGGCCCGGGCGAGCGCCTCACCGACCGTCACCTTCCGTCACGCCTCCTCGCGGGCGAGCAGGGCCGCCTGCTCGTGCTGGGCCAGGGCGTCGATGATGTGGTCGATCTCCCCGTCCATGATCGCCGCCAGGTTGTGCACCGTCAGGCCGATGCGGTGATCGGTCACGCGGTCCTGGGGGAAGTTGTACGTGCGGATCTTCTCCGACCGCTCGCCCGTGCCCACCTGGGACCGGCGGAGCTGCTCCTCCTCGCTCTTGGCCTGCTGCGCGTAGTAGTCTGCCACGCGGGAGCGCAGCACCCGCATCGCCTTCTCCCGGTTCTGCATCTGCGACCGCTCGTCGGCGCAGTAGACCACGATGCCGGTGGGCAGGTGCGTCATGCGCACCGCCGACTCGGTCTTGTTCACGTGCTGCCCGCCGGCGCCGCCCGCCCGCTGCACCTCGATCTTCAGGTCCTCGGGCCGGATCTCGATGTCCATCTCCTCCGCCTCGGGCATCACCGCGACGGTGACGGTGGAGGTATGGATGCGCCCCTGCGACTCGGTGACCGGTACCCGCTGCACCCGGTGCACCCCGCCCTCGTACTTCAGGCGGGAGTAGGCGCCCTCCGCGCTGATCTGGAAGAGCACCTCCTTAATGCCCCCGGCCTCGTTCTCGCTGATCGACAGCACCTCGGTCTTCCACCGGTGGCGCTCCGCCAGGCGGGTGTACATCCGGAAAAGCTCGGCGGCAAAGAGGGATGCCTCGTCGCCGCCGGCGCCGGCGCGGATCTCCATGATCACGTTCTTGTCGTCGTTGGGGTCGCGGGGCAGCAGCAGGATGCGCAGCTCGTCCGAGAGCTCCTGCAGCTTCTCCTTCAGGTCCTTCAGCTCCTGGTTGAACAGGGCGCGCTCCTCCGGGTCCAGCGGCCCCTCCAGCATTTCGAGCACGTCGGCCATCTCCTGCTCGGCCTTCTGGTAGGCCCGGAACTTCTCCACGATCGGGCCCAGCCGGTTGTGCTCCCGGGCAACCTGCTGGAACTCGGCCTGGTTGTTGATCACGGAGGGATCGCCCAGCTTGTAGGTCAGGTCATCGTAACGCTGGACGACGCCTTCCAGCTTGCTTTTCATGCGGGCGTCCACGCTGACTTCACCTCGCCTGCGCGAATTCTGGGCATGGAAAAAGGGCGCGGGCGGGCCCGTGCCCCGAGCGACGCGAAGCTAACCCGGCAGGCCGTGGCCCCGGGCGGTCTCGAAGGAGGCAATGGCCACCTCCAGCTGGCTGTCGTCCGGCTCGCGGGTGGTCAGGCCCTGCAGCCACATCCCCGGGCGGCTCAGGGCGTTGACCAGCGCGTTCTCATGGCGGCCCGCGAGGCGGATCCACTCATACGCCACGCCCGCCACCAGGGGCAGCATCCCCAGCCGGGCGACGACGCGCAGCCACACGTTGTCTACATTAATAATCGAGAAAATAAGGATGGAGATCACCACGACGTAGAGCAGGAAGCTTGTGCCGCAGCGCTTGTGCTCCCGGGAGTGGCGGCGCACGTTCTCCACCGTGAGCTCATCGCCGGCCTCATAGGCGTTGATCACCTTGTGCTCGGCGCCGTGGTACTGGAAGACCCGCTGGATGTCCTTCATCAGCGAGATCCCCACCAGGTAGCCGATGAAGATCGCCAGCCTGAGGCCGCCCTCCACCACGTGGGTCACCAGGGGTGTCACCGAGAGCGCCTTCACGTAGTTGGTGAGCAGGGTGGGCACGACGACGAACAGGACGATGGCCAGGACGAAGCCCAGGGCCGTCGTCATGGTCATCTCGCCCTTGCTGAGCTGCTCCTCCTCGGGCATGGCCTGGCTGGCCGAGAACATCAGGGCGCTGATGCCCAGGGTGAGGGCCTCGACCATGGCCACCATGCCGCGGAGGATCGGGAAGCGCAGGATCGGGTACCGCTGCATCAGCGACCGGACCTCCTCCCGGTGCACGGCGATGTCGCCGTCCGGCCGCCGCACGGCGATGGCCATCCACTTCGGGCCGCGCATCATGACCCCCTCGATGACGGCCTGTCCCCCAAAGACGCCTCGCTGGACGCTCACTCCGGTCCCTCCCCCCTGCGTTGAACGGCAACCCTGATGAAGAAAGCAGAGCGCGCTGGCTCTGCTTCTCTCCGGCTGTCGCGGGTCCTACCGGCCGTACTTCTTGCGGAACCGGTCGATGCGGGAACCGGCCTCCACCCGCGTGGTGCCGCGGCTGCCGGTGTAGAAGGGATGGCAGTTCGCGCAGATCTCAACGCGGATGTTCTCCTTGGTGGAGAGGACCTCGTAGGTCGCCCCGCAGCCGCAGGTAATGGTGGTCTTCTGAGTCTTCGGATGAATACCAGGCTTCATCAGCAAAACTCCCTTTCTATCGCTTCGAACCCGGCGCCGTTACCGGCCCGCCCGGTGGAGCAGTTGCAGCTGCTTTCAGGGCGCCGGTCTACGAAGACGGAGTCGTACCAACGCATTATAGCACGCGCGAATTGTCGGTTGCAACGACTTCGGGCAGGAGAATCGCCACCTGTCATCAAACACTTGTGCAGCATTCGCAACCTGCGGAGGTGAACCTGTGCTCCGCCTACTAGGCCTGGCCGGCGCGCTGTTCGTCATCCTCCTGCTCGCGGCGCTGGCCACCGGCAGGGTGGTACTGCACGCCCTGGCCCTCCTGGCCGGGCTGGCCACTGCAGCCGCCCTCGCCTACCTGCAGCGCACCCGTCCGCAGCAGCGGGGCACGGTGCGCCTGCCCGGACTGCGGGCGCCGGTGGCCGTCCGCCGGGATGAGCGCGGCGCGCCGCACATCACCGCGGAAAACTGGCACGACCTGTTCCGGGCCCAGGGGTTTGTCGCCGCACAGGAGCGGCTGTGGCAGATGGAAGTCGCCCGCCGCACGGCGGCAGGCCGCCTGGCCGAACTGTGTGGCGAACCCGCCCTGGAGCGGGACCGCTTCATGCGCACCCTCGGCCTGTACCAGCTCGCCGAGCGGGGCCTCGCCGACTGCCCGGACGACGTGCGGGCGTGCCTGGAGGCCTACGCCGACGGCGTCAACGCGTTCATGAGCGCGGGGCGGCTGCCCCCCGAGTTCGCCCTGTCGCGCCTGGTGCCCGACCCCTGGCGGGCCGTCGACTCGATGGCCGTGGCCAAGCTCCTGGCCTTCGAGCTGGCGCCGCCCGTGGCCGACGTCCTGGTGCGGGCCCGGGTGGCCCAGGTGGCCGGCCCGGACTGGGCGTCGTTCCTGTTCGGCACGGATCGGCCGGACGTGTCAGGCAGCGCCGATCCGCAGAGCTGGCCGGACCTCGCCGATCTCTGCGACATGGCGACGTGGGCGCCGCAGACCGTGTCGGGCGGCGCCGCGTGGGCGGTGTCCGGCGCGCACACCGAATCGGGCGCCCCCATCGCCGGCTGCACCCTGGAGACGGCGCCGAGGGCCCCGTCGCCGCTGCACCCGCTCACCCTGCACGGCCCCGACGGCGCGCGGCTGGAAGGGGTCGCCCTGGCCGGGCTGCCCGGGCTCCTGGCGGGGCAGTCCCGCTACTTCGCCTGGGGGCTGGCCCCGTCGGCGGAAGGGGCGCCCGGGCTGGTGCCGGAGCCGCCCGACGCCGTGCAGGCACAGGAGACCGCCATCCGGGTGCGGGGCCTGGACGAGCCCGTGCCCCACACCGTGCTGACCGGCCGGGCGGGCCCCGTCCTCGCCGCCGGCGAGAGCTGCGCGCTGGCGCTCCGCGCCCCGGTCCTGCAGCCCGGCCACGAGGTGGGCGCCTTGCTGGGCATCAACCAGGCCCGGACCTACGACGAGTTCCGGGCGGCCCTGGCGGAATGGAAGGCGCCGGGCCTCACCGTGGTCTACGCCGGGGCGGACGGCACCGTGGCCCGGCTGGAGACCGGCCCGGCGCTCCGGGAGGAGGTCGGCCCGGCAGGGGGCGTCGCCCTGGGGGGGCGGCCGGCTCACGTGACGCACCGCATCCGGGAAGTCCTGGCGCTCCGCGGCGACTGGACCGTGGAGCGGCTGGCCCGGCTGTCGGCCGACACCGTGAGCCTGCAGGCCCGGGACCTGCTGCAGCCCCTGCTTCAGACCATGCAGGAGGGGCTCCGGCACGGCGCCCGGCCCGAGGTCCTCACGGAGATGGAGAAGCGGGCGCTGCTCCTGCTCTCGGACTGGAGCCAGGACGAACCGGCGGCGTCCGCCGGGGCCTGCCTGTGGGAGCGCTGGTACTTCAACCTGGTGGAGTCGGTCCTGCGGCCCCGGCTGGGCCTCACCCTGTTCAACCAGTTCATCATGACGCCCGCGGGCCAGGCGGCGGCCGAGCAGCTGATCCGGCGGGCCCTGGCCGGCGAGGAGAGCCCGTGGCTGCCGCCCGAGGGCGAGTTCGGCCTGCCCCGGCTGGCCCTCGCCGCCTTCCGCCGGTCGGTGGCGTACCTCGCGGCCCGGCAGGGCCGCAATCCGGACCGCTGGTCGTGGGGGCGCGAGCACCGCGTCCGGTTCCGGTACGGCATCGCGGAGCTCCTGCCGGTCCTCGGCCGGCTCGCGGACCTGGGCCCGCACCCGCTGGGCGGGGGGCCTGCGACGGTCCACCGAAGCACTCTGGACCCCACGCTGGACGGCAGCGTCATCACGGCCACCACCTACAGCCGGGTGGCGGACCCGGCCCACCCCGGGGAGGCGGTCTCCATCCTGGCTCCGGGGGCGGGCGGGCACCCGCTCGACCCCACGTTCGCGGCGCAGCTCTTCCCCTGGCTGCGCGGGGAACTGCTGCCGCCCGGTCCGCTGGAGCCGGACGTGTTGCGGCTGATTCCCCCGGCCACGTAAGGGGGACGCCCTGCGGCTGGTCCCCCGACGCGCGAAGGGGGACCGGACACGCACAAGCGGACAGCGCATGCGCGACGCCGGAGTGCCTGAATCCACAGGCGCTCCGGCGGTCTGTTTTCCTGGCGCCGCGCCGAGCGCGGGATGTGCAGCCGACTTGACCGACTCGCCAGGATAATTGCGCATTTCGCAGAATAACATCCCTACATTCTTCAAGTGGGGGATGGACAATGGCCGTCATACCAGAGAGGCAGCGCCGCACCACCACCGGCGTGCGGCGCCTCGCGCGCCGGCTCGCGTACACCGCCCTGGCCCTGGTGGTCCTGCTGCTGCTCGGGGTCGCCGGCGGGTACGCCTTCGCCCAGCGCAGCCTGCCGCAGGTGAGCGGGGAGCTGACCCTGCCCGGGCTCCGGGCGCCGGTCACGGTGTACCGGGACAAGTGGGGCGTTCCGCACATCGTGGCCGAGAACGAGCACGACCTCTACATGGCCCAGGGCTACGTCGTGGCCCAGGACCGCCTGTTCCAGATGGATCTGACCCGGCGGGCGGCCGCCGGCCGCCTGTCGGAGGTCATCGGGCCCAGCCAGCTCGATACCGACAAGTTCTTCCGGGCGCTGAACCTCCGGCGGGCCGCCGAGGCCTCCGTCCAGTCGTACGGGCCGTGGGCCACGGAGCTCCTGGAGGCCTACGCCGCAGGCGTGAACGCCTTCATTGCGGAGGCGACCGCCGGCAACCGGCTGCCGGTCGAGTTCACGCTCCTGGGCTACGTGCCGGAGCCCTGGTCGCCGGTCGACTCCGCCATCATCGGGAAGATCATGGCCTACGACCTGGGCGGCAACTTCGAGGCCGAGGTCTACCGGCTCCAGCTCCGCAACCAGGTGGGGCCTGAGCTGGCCGATCAGCTCATGCCCGTCTATCCGAAGGACGGCATCACGATGATCAAGTACCGGGGCGAGGAGGCGTCCCGGACGCCGCAGGCGACGCCGGCAGTGGCCGCCGCGGCGTCCGGGCGGTCGGAAGCCGCCGCATCGCCCGGCACGGCGGCCCCCGGCGCCAGCCTCGACCTCAGCGGCCTCCTGACCCTCCTGCCCGAGCCCGATGAAGGCCGCGGCTCCAACAACTGGGTCATCGCCGGCTCGGGCACCCGATCCGGCAAGCCGCTGCTGGCCAACGACCCGCACCTGGGCGCCCGCACGCCGTCGATCTGGTACGAGCAGCACCTCGTGGTCCCGGGGCTGATCAACGCCTACGGCGTCATGTTCCCCGGCGCGCCGGGCATCGTCATCGGCCAGAACGACCGCATCGCCTGGGGCGTCACCAACACCAACCCCGACGTGCAGGATCTCTACATCGAGCGGCGCAACCCCGAGAACCCCTACCAGTTCGAGTACATGGGACGGTGGGAGGACGCGCAGGTTTACCGGGAGTTCATCCCCGTGAAGGGGCAGGACCCGGTGCCCTTCGAGGTGGTGGTCACCCGGCACGGCCCGATCATCTCGGAGGTGGTCGGCGACCCCGATAACCGGCCGGAGGAGGCCCTGGCCCTGAAGTGGACCGCCCACATGGCCACGCCGGAGCTGGAGGCCGTGCTGCTCTTCCCGAAGGCGAAGAACTGGGCGGAGTTCCGCGAGGCCCTGCGCTCCTTCCAGGTGCCCACCCAGAACTTCGTCTTCGCCGACGTGGACGGCACCATCGCCTACCGCACCGGCGGGCTGGTGCCCATCCGCCGGCAGGGCGACGGGCTGCTGCCGGTGCCGGGGTGGACCGACGAGTACGAGTGGACCGGCTTCGTCCCCTTCGACCAGATGCCCGAGGCCGTCAACCCGCCTGAGGGGTACATCGTCACCGCCAACAACAAGGTCATCGACGACGCCTATCCCTACTTCCTCACCCACTCGTGGGCGCAGCCCTACCGGGCCATGCGCATCGTCGAGATGATCGAGGCCAGGCTCGGCGACCTCACCGCGGACGACATGCAGGCGATGCAGGTGGACTACACGAACCTGCACGCCCGCACCCTGCTGCCGGTGCTGCTGCCGGCGGTGGAGCGGGCCGGATTCACCGGGGCGGCCGCCGCCGCGGTCGATCTGCTGAAGTCCTGGGACATGGTCGACAGCGCCGACCAGCCCCAGCCGCTGATCTTCCACCTCTGGTGGAACGAGCTGACCCGCATGCTCTACGAGCCGCTGATGGGAGAAGAGCTCTACAAGCGCATGGCGGACAAGGGCAACGTGACCGACATGGCCCTGCTGGAGGCGGCAGCGGGCCGGCCCAACGACTGGATTCAGTCAGCCGGCGGGCTGGAGCGGCTGGCCACGGCCTCGTTTGCGGCCGCGGTCGAGAAGGCGGCCGCCATGCAGGGGTCGGATCCCAACCGCTGGTCCTGGGGCAAGTTCCACCGGCTCCAGCCGCCCCACCTCGTGGGCGCGGCAGCCGCGCCGCTGGGCTGGCTGCTGAACCCGACGGCCTACCCCATCGGGGGCAGCGGCGTCACCGTCGGCGCCATGTCCTATGGCAGCGACGGCATGGTGACCAGCTTTGCGCCCTGGCGCCAGGTGGTCGACCTGGCCGACCCCACGGGCAACAGCCGCTCCGTCGTGACGCCGGGCCAGTCCGGCCACTTCCTGAGCCCCCACTACGACGACCAGTCCGGCCCGCACAGCCGGGGTGAACTGATCACCCGGGACTTCACCAGCTACACGGCCGGCCGGGCCCTGCGCCTGCTGCCCGGAGACGGGGCCGGCGGCCGGTGAACCCGGCGGTTCGACAACGGAGCGCCTGCAGCGACAAGAAGGGAACCTCCTGAGCACACCGCAGGAGGTTCCCTTTCGACATGATTCGCACGCCGCACCGCGATGTGACAACCTGACTCCCTGATTTGGCGTTTCAGCCAAGTCGCCTACCGTGTTCCACCTACGTCTCCGGGTGTAATTTTGTACGAATATTTGTCAACAGGCGTCTGTGGGTAGTGTGGATAACTGCCCTTCGGGTGGGGAGATTTCGGTGGATTGTACGTATGTCAATAGTCATTCTCGGGGCGGCAGGTAGTCCAGCGGGTTGACCGGACGGTCGTTCACGATGATTTCGAAGTGCAGGTGGGGCCCGGTGGATTTCCCGGTGCTGCCGACCCGGGCGATCGGCTGGCCCTGCTTCACCCGCTCCCCCGCCTCCACCAGCAGCGCCGAGGCGTGGGCGTAGAGAGTGCGGGTGCCGTCGTCGTGGCCGATGACCACCGTCAGGCCGTACCCCTCCACCTCGCCCGCCAGCCAGACGTCCCCGTCGCGGCTGGCGCGGATCAGGTCGCCGTGGTTGGCCGCCAGGTCGATGCCGTCGTGATGGCGGCCCCACCGCGGGCCGAACGGCGAGCTGATGGGGGCCAGGACGGGCCAGGCGAAGGCCTCGCTGCGCCGCGACGCGCCCCGGGCGGCGACCACGGCCTCGGCGGCCCGCCGCAGCCGGGCGATCCTGGCGGGCCTGTCCACGTCGGCGGGAGCCACATCGGCGGGGGGCTCATCCGCCCCGACAGGCCGTTCCTCCGCCGCGGAAGAACCTCCGGCCGCACCAGGCCTGTCCACCCCGGCGAAGAACGCGGCCGTGGGATGCGGCGTCGCGGCAAGCAGCCCGGTGCGCGCAGGCGGGAGCCCCCCTGCGGGGGCGGCGGGCGCGACGGCCTGGCGCCAGCCCAGGTAGCCGGCGCCCAGGATGAGGCAGAGGACCAGCAGCCCAACCACGGCCGGGGGAAGCCCGGCGACAGCCGGGATCCAGCGCCCCAGCCCCCCGGAGTCGGAGCCGGCACCTCCCCAGGTCCCCCAGCCCGATCCGCCGCTGCTCCAACGCGCGACAGCCGGGCGGACCGAATCCCCGCGGCCCGGGGCCGTGCGGCCCGGTGCCCGGCGGTTCGGTTCCTCCCGGCTGATGCGCGGTTCGCTGCTCCCCTTCGGTCGCACCCCCGGTTCACCCCCATCCCACTACGGGACAGGTCTATTCAGGGGGCGCGGGAATTATGTCCCGCTGTCTCGCCGCCTAGCTGTCGCTGCCCTGCATTCGGTACCACGGCGGCTTGCGGTCGAGCATGTGCGTGGCCTCGATGAACCGCACGGTGCCCGTAGTGCCCCTGAGGGCGATGGAATGCGTGGTGGCGCGGTTCCGGCCCGCGTAACGCACGCCGCGCAGCAGGTCGCCATCGGTAATGCCGGTGGCGGAGAAGTAGACGTCCTCGCTCTTCACCAGGTCGTCGAGCATCAGCACCTGGTGCGGGTCGCTGAGGCCCATCGCCTTGCAGCGGGCGAGCTCCTCCTCGTTCTGCGGCTTCAGCCGGGCCTGCATGTCGCCGCCCAGGCACTTCAGCGCCGCCGCGGCCAGCACGCCCTCGGGCGCGCCGCCGATGCCCCACAGGATGTCGACGCCGGTCTCGTCGATGGCCGCCGCGATGGCCGGCGCCACGTCGCCGTCCGAGATGAGCTTGATGCGGGCGCCGGCGTCCCGGCACTCCTGGATGAGCGTCCGGTGACGGTCACGGTCCAGGATGACGACCGTCAGGTCGCTCACGTCCTTGCCCTTGGCATGGGCGACCCACTTCAGGTTTGCGGTAACCGGCGCGGTGAGGTCGATGCACCCCCTCGCCTGTGGACCCACCGCGATCTTCTCCATGTACATGTCCGGTGCGTGCAGCAGGTGTCCCCTGGGCGCCACGGCCACCGCCGCGATGGCCCCGTTGAGACCCTTGGCCACCAGGTTGGTGCCCTCCACGGGATCGACCGCCACGTCGACGGCGTTGCCGCCGCAGCCC
>Ga0134099_1002427_pt1 | contig 15318 bp, 15 predicted proteins | sample 10_taG_2_FD_105482 | JGI IMG/M metagenome (GOLD analysis project Ga0134099, IMG submission 105482) | Switchgrass degrading microbial communities from high solid loading bioreactors in New Hampshire, USA - 10_41_5_180_A2 metaG | ecosystem: Engineered > Bioreactor > Semi-continuous > Anaerobic >...
AATACCACCGATATATTTGTAACAGAAATTTATTAATATATCAATAGTCATGAGCAGAATTTTATTAAGAAGCACAAAACTAATGACTTAGATTTTTAACGCGTCGTTAGACGCTTTTCTTGTCCCCCCGGATGAAGTCTTTATACAACAAAGCAGTTTTAATTTATTAGTTGATTTATGAAAGGCTATTGATGTATAATGATTAAGCTTGTTAATTTTTGATGCGATTTAAGCAAAATTGATTGCATTATTTTTACTGATGGGCTTTGTAAACTTAAGATGAAAAAATAGTACAATGTTTTATACTATTGCCGCAATTTGCTTTTAATTTCGCCTGCAAAATAATAAATGTTCGCCCTTGACAATCTCAAGGACGAACATTTGAAAAATAGTTAGGCGAAATTAAGGCTAAGCTTATGCTACCAGAAGATATTTTATCTTCTCTTTAGGTGTTAGATGTAATCCAGCGACCTGAGCTGGTGTTAAACCATTAAGAGATGAATGGGGCCTAACAAAATTATAGAAAAATATAAACATGCTGATTAGGTTATTTGCCGATTCGAAAGAATTGAAACCTTGCTTTGTCTTATACCAAGCTTTAAATTGATGATGAAAAGATTCTATTAGATTATTAGAAATATCATCTTTAAAGCTTTGAACACTAATATGCTTAATGCTATTGCCTAAAACAGTTTTAACAGGGACTTTATAAGCACTATAACGGTCACTGACAATAGCATCAGGTTTGCCTAAGCTTTTAACAGAATTAAGTAAAGAAAAAGCTTGCTCTGAATCTCTGTGTGGAGAAAAATGAAATCCTAAGACGAAGCGAATTTCTGAATCTATAATGAACCATATATAATATTTTTTACCAGAGATTTTTACAGTAGTTTCATCAGCGTGCCATTCATCAGAATCAAAATTTAACATTGGAATAAGTTCCAAAGCAATATTATTAAAATAAGGGGCAAACTTTTTACACCAATTGCTAATGGCAGTGTGAGAGACCTTAACATTATGAACAAGTCTAAGGATCAGAGCAATATTTCTAAAAGAATTCTTGCCAAGATAAAACATAGTTAAAGCAGTAATAATCATATGAACAGGGTAACGCATACGTTTAAAATCAGTCTTACCAACCAATTTAGACATAGAAGCAGGTAAGATATTGTTTGTCTTATTTGTCTTAGGAACAAACATAGAATGATTGCATTTTGGACATTTAATTGGTACAATTTTTTGCATGAGGACTTCAATCCTTTCTGGGAGGTCATTTGTTTTCAGCAAAAACATTGTACCACAGAGGATTGGAGTCCTCAATTTTCATTTAAGTTTACAAAACGCAAAAATTAGCTTGGAGGTCTAGAATGAAATATATCAGAGGAATGTTGGGCTTTGAAAACAAATATCCAAGAACAATTTTTACTTTATTGATTTTAATAGTTTTGAGTTTTCTGATAATGACTTTAACATTTGTTTTTGCAAATCCAATTTGGAATATAGACATTCCAATATTTAGAAGTTATTTTAAAAGTCCTTTGTTAATGTTTATGAATTTTATACTAATATTTCTATTTATGACAATTTTATATTTGATTTCAAATAGGTTATGGATTGGATTTCTATCATCTTGTATATTTGTTGTCTTAGCTGTGATAAATAAATTCAAATTAATGTATAGAGATGATCCTTTTTCATTTATTGATATTAAGTTAATAAAAGAATTTATGGAGATGATGAATAGATATGAGACTAAGTTCACTCCAAATATGATAGTGATGATTATTGGTTTCATAATTATTACTTTAATTCTAGCTTTTATTTTTAATTATAGGATAATCTGTAAAAGAATCAGATTGCTGTTGTTATCAATTACTATTTTAATTAGTGTTGCAATATTTGAAGGACTATACTTTAATAATGAATTGTATGATAAGATCGGAGATAAAAAGTTTAATTAATATTTGGTCTCATACTCAACAGTTTCAATCTAAAGGATTTGTGTATCCTTTTATATACAGTATTACATCAGCGCGGGAAAGAGTATTGGAAGGATATGATGAAGCCAAGGCTATTGAAGAATTAAGTAAATATGAATATAAGAATATTCCGGATGATAAAAAGGTAAATATTATCGCCATAATGCTTGAAGCATATAATGATTTCTCAAAATTTGAAAATGTGGAATTTGTTATTGATCCTTATGCAAATTTTCATGAAATCCAAAAAGAATCGATACATGGCAAACTAATCACCAATATATTTGCAGGAGATACTATACAGACAGAGAGATCTTTTATAACAGGTTATAATGATCATCCTAAATATTTTAGCAAGACTAATTCGTTCATTTGGTATTTGAAAAAGCAAGGCTATAGAACGGAAGCTATGCATCCAATTTATGGGTGGTTTTATAACAGAAGAAATGTTAATCCAAACTTAGGATTCGACTCATATGATTATTATGAAAATAAATATCAGGCAATACAAGAAGTTTTTTTTGAAGACTATGAATTTTTCGACTTCATAATAGAGGGGTTTGAGAATAGTAAAGCCAATAATCAACCATATTTCAATTTTACTGTGACATATCAAAATCATGGTCCTTATTCTGATAAAAAGTACTCAGAAAATCAATTTTTAAAAAAGAAAGACCATTATGATGAGCAAACATATAATATTATCAATAATTATTTAGATGGAATCAGTAAGACTGACAAAGCAATAAGAAAGCTAATTGATTATTTTAAAGCTGAAGAGGAACCGACAATAGTAATATTATTTGGAGATCATAATCCTTGGTTAGGTAAAGAAGAAAGTGGATATAAAATGTTAGGAATAGATCTGGATTTAAGTGGTGTAGAAGGCTTTAAGAACTATTATGAAATACCTTATATTATATGGGGTAACGAAAGTGCAAGAGAGGCTATTAAGAATGATTTAATTGGAGTTGGAAGAGATATCAGTCCTAACTTTTTAATGCCAGAGATATTTAATATACTAGGGTGGGGAGGCAATGAATATATGCAATACTTAAGAGATTATATGACTCATATAGACGTTAATAATAAAATATATTTTAAGGAAAATGGTGTATATACTAAAGTACTTTCCACAGAGAATCAGGAAAGATACAAAAACTTTTTAAATGTTGAATATTATGTTAGTCATAATTTTAAAGAGGGCAATCAATAGATATATCATATATAGAGGTTTACAAACAACCGGACGGTTTTGTCAGCTGATTTGCATGAAAATATAACGTGATGCAAAAAATGTCCCCCATTTCTACAAATGGGGGACATAATTCTGATACCTAGTGGTAAGCATATCTATTTTTTCCCCAAGATAATAGTTACTAAGTTCTCAAGTTGTCTGACTGTTTGCAGATCATAATGGAATCAGTTGAGCATTCAATATTTTTCCGTCTATGAATAAATTACCGATGAATGTAAAAAATAAATAAATAAAAACTTACTTAGGAAGAATTATTTATGTTTGGGTACATTTTTAAGAAAATTCGCTATTTATCTTTAAAAAATAAAAATAAATGTATGCTTCGGAATACTAAACCAGGTAAGAACAATAGTGAACCAATATCACCTGATTTAGAAAAAAACCTGGAAGTAATTAAAGGTATTTTGCGCGACAGCAGTGATGTAACAATTCACGAGTTCAACTTTGGGCATGGCAGAAGATTCAAAGGTGCTCTGATTTTTATTAATAGCATGGCCGATAAGGAAGTAATCCATAAAAATATCCTGCAGCCTTTAATGTATGACGTATTACTGCTCCAGAATAATGTGGATATGGATTTTACCAAAATTGACACTATTAGAAAGAATTTAATTTCGATAACAGATAACTTGAAAGTGACACTGTTAAGCGACCTGCTTGACAATTTATTGGAAGGAGCATCCATTCTATTGATAAATGGCTCAAAAGAGGCTTTGGCTATCAAATCCGGGAAGAGGGAATCCCGTAGTATTGAAGAACCGGGAACAGAGGCTGTTGTACGTGGGCCAAGAGAAGGCTTTATTGAAAATGTAAAGGTAAACATTGCTCTTATACGCAGAAAAATTAAAGATACTGATTTATGTGTAGAAAAATTTGTAATTGGTGATAAGTCAAAAACGGATGTATACATTGTATATATAAAAAGTGTGGCCAATCCGAAACTGATTGAAGAAATTAGAACACGGCTGAAAAGAATAAAAATAGACGCGATTTTGGAATCAGGATATATTGAGCAATTTATTGAGGATAGTCCCTACTCTATTTTTCCTACAATTTCAAACAGCGAAAAACCTGACAAGGTTGCAGCAAAGATACTTGAAGGCCGTGCTGCTATTCTGGTTGATGGTACGCCTTTTGTTCTTGTAGTGCCCATGGTGTTTATCGAAAGCTTCCAAAGTGTAGAGGACTATTATGCCAGACCGTTTCTTGCAAGCATTATACGGGTAATAAGATTCTTGTCCTATATCATTAGTACTCTAGGACCTGCAATTTACGTAGCATTGACTGTTTTCCATCAGGAGCTGATACCTACCCAGCTATTGATATCTATAGCGGAAGGGCGTGAAAGAGTCCCTTTTCCGGCAATATTGGAAGCTTTTTTGATGTTATTTGCCTTTGATCTTTTAAGAGAAGCAGGGGTACGGTTGCCGAAATCAGTAGGACAAACCGTTGGTATTGTTGGAGCTCTTGTACTGGGTCAGGCATCTGTTGAGGCCGGCCTTATAAGTCCAATCATGGTCATTGTTGTATCTTCAACGGCCATTGCAAGCTTTGCTGTTCCGGCACAGACTGATTCCGGAACGATACTGCGGTATATCTATCTTGCACTTGCAGGAATTGCCGGCGGTTTTGGTGTAATTATGGGTCTTTTGGCAACATTGCTGCATCTTGCATCTTTAAGATCTTTTGGAACACCATATTTATGGCCAATCGTACCGTTGGATTTTTCAGGCTTAAAGGATGTTTTTATAAGGATGCCGCTGTGGACCATGTTAAAGCGTTCTAAAACTATTGTCTGGAACGATTGCGATTCCTACAACCAAAGTCCGCGCTTAATGCCGTCACCATATAAGAAAGACAACAATGATTCCAAATAAAAGGAGCAAGGCTGCAATGGGAAAAAAGACGAATTTTTCAATGATGAAATTAATTTTATGCTTTTTTATGTTGTTGACCTTGGCCGGCTGTCTAAGCGCAAGGGAAATTAATGATTTGGAAATTGTCATAGGAATGGGAGTGGATAAGGATGAGAAGCCTGGAAGCATTTTGCTGACAGCACAGGTAGTTAAAGAGGATACAGCAGGAAGAGCACCAGGAAATGGTAGTGGAGGAGACAGCAAGGCATTTTGGAATGTCTCCAGCAGGGGAAATTCAATTTTTGATGCGGTAAGACAAATAACACACAAGACAGGAAACAGGCTTTTTATATCCCACAATCAGGCTGTGGTTTTTGGGAATGATATAGCTGCAGAGGGTTTACAAGAATATATTGATTTCTTTTTACGTGCCCATGAAATGAGACCTACTGCATTGATCCTTGTTGCCGAGGATAGGGCTTCAGACGTTTTGAATGCCAAACCTGAAACGGAAAAGTTTCCTGCTTTCAATATTGCAAAGCTCGTTAAGACCTATGTTTTTACATCCTATTTCTATAAAGTGAATATGAAAGATTTTGCTTCATGCCTGATGAGTCCTACCACAGCTCAGCTAGCACCTTTAGTCAGTAGTATTCCGGATGAGGGTAACAAGGATATTTATGTGTCGGGTATGGTTGCCTTTAAAAAGGGGAAAATGGTTGGTAAACTAAACCATGATGAAGTACGGGGCCTTTTATGGGTACTCGGTAAAGTGAAAAGCGGCGTGATCATTGTTTCTTCGCCAAATGGACAAGGAAAGGCTGTTCTGGAAATTATAAGAGCCAAAAGCAAAGTAACACCCGAAATAAAAGATGGCAAAATAGTAATGCATATAAAAATTAAAGAGGAGTCGAGCCTTTCAGAACAGACTACAACCGAAAACCTGGCAACCGATAAAGCGTTTGAAAAAATACAGGAAGCTTCGGCAGAAGTGATCCGGCAGGAAGTAATGGCATCCTTTGATAAGTCCAAGGAATTAAACGCCGATATTTTTGGTTTTGGTGAAATGCTACATAAAAAGTACAACAATGAGTGGAAGACTTTAAAAAATTATTGGGATGAAATATATCCAACTATAGAATTAAACATTGATGTTGAAACAAAGATCATAAAAACCGATTTATTAAAAAAACCAGCATCGTCAAGTGAAGAGGAGAAATAATATGAGCATTGAAAAAGGGAAAATCAGCAGCCAGCAACTACTTTTCTTAATTGCCGGTTTTGTTCTAGGATCCGTTTTATTGATAGATTTTACAGTAGGAATAACGGAACAACAAACATGGATGGTTATATTAGCAGCACTGGCTATAACAGCCCCTGTTATTCTTTCCTATGTAGTTCTCGCAAAAAGGTTTGCAGGGATGAATTTAGTTCAAATGAATGATATGGTATATGGACGTTTTTTGGGAAAAGTTGTATCCACATATTATATTTTCTTTTTTTTAATGACGTTGTCTTTTAATATTCGTGATGTAGGTGAGCTATATATAACTTTTTTAATGCCGGACAAACCGTTTATTTTTCTGCTGGTAGTTTTTACTGCAATCTGTGCATATGCTGTTACTAAAGGTATAGAAGTATTGGCAAGGGTAAGCCATTTGTTTGTAGTTACAGGGATGTTTGTAATAATTAGTACATTCATCCTTTTGATTGACCAAATGGATTTTTCCAACTTTTTACCGTTTTTTGAGCTGCCGTTTATAAGAATATTTCAGGGTATCCATATTGTGTCGACCATTCCCTTTGGTGAAACGGTTGCTTTTCTAATGATTATGGGGTGTCTGAATAAGACTGAGCATGCAGTTAAAAACACTTTTTTTGGGTTATTCATCGGCGTGGTCAGTCTTCTTATTGTGGCTGTCAGAAACACAGCAGTTTTAGGCAGAACACAAACGATATGGACTTCTACATCGTTTCAGACAATCCGTCTTATTGATATTGGGACTGTGTTAACAAGGATGGATTTTCTGGTAGGCATTGCACAGACGATATTGATATTTTTTAAATGCAGCCTTTTATTTTATGTATTGGTAGTGGCTCTTTCACAATTATTTGGTTTAAAGTCATATTTACCGCTGGTTTTACCTTTAGCCGGCATCGAGGTCATTATTGCTGCTACTGTTTTCCAATCACCTGTAGATCATGCTGGGATTACTCAAAATGCGGGCATTATATATTCCATTCCACTTATATTTGTTATCCCGCCCTTATCGTTATTGATTGCGAAAATACGCGGTTTACCGAAGTCCGAAAGGGGTAAGGGGACATGATATTTCTTTTATTGATTTATGCTTTCATCCTTATAATCAACGTTCCGGGGCTTATAAAGAGAAAGGAATGGAGGGATCTTACAGCTTTTTCCATCCTATATGTCATTGCTTTTGCATTAGGTTTAATGTACGTTCTTGACATACCTATCCCAAGTCCGATGAAAGGATTGCAGCATCTTATTGTCGATATATTGGGCATAGAATATCCACAGGGATAGATAAGGGAGCTATATATATTAAGCGGACAAACCAATCTATCTGTAATAATAATCCGGTCCATGGACAAACTATATAAAGTTATAAAAATTGTATTATGTAGGATAGGAGGGTTTTTATGTCCGAACAGAATAAAACTGACAGTGAAGTACCTGTTGTTATAGAAAAGCTTGTAGAAAATGGCAAGCTGGCTTTAAAAGAAATGATTAAATTAAATCAGGAGCAAGTGGACCATATTGTTAAAGAAATGGCCTCTGCCGGGTTAGCAAATCATATGAGGTTGGCAAAGTTGGCAATTGAAGAAACCCAGAGGGGAGTCTATGAAGATAAAGTTATTAAAAACTTATTTGCTACTGAATACATTTACCACAGTATAAAATATGAAAAAACTGTAGGTATTATTAATGAAAATGAAGAAGAAGACTATTTTGATATTGCAGAACCGGTTGGTATTATTGCCGGTATTACACCGGTCACGAATCCTACTTCAACTACATTATTTAAGTGCATTATTGCAATGAAGACGAGAAACCCGATTATCTTTGCTTTTCATCCTAGTTCACAGCAATGCAGTGCAGAGGCTGCCAGAATTGTACGAGATGCAGCTGTTAAAGCAGGAGCTCCGGAATACTGTATTCAATGGATAGAAAATCCTTCCATAGAAACTACCCAAGCATTGATGAAAAATGATGGCATTTCTTTAATACTGGCCACAGGCGGCTCATCTATGGTTAAAGCAGCGTATAGTGCCGGAAAACCTGCATTGGGAGTTGGTCCGGGGAATGTACCCTGCTATATAGAAAAAACAGCCGATATAAAGAGGGCGGTAACCGATTTAATTTTATCAAAAACTTTTGATAACGGTATGATTTGCGCCTCCGAGCAGGCGGTTATTATTGACAAGGATATTTACGAGCCTGTTACGGAATATATGAAAAAACTCGGCTGTTATTTTGTCAATGAAGAAGAAAAGGAAAGGTTGGAGAGTCTGGCTATTGATGAAAAGAAATGTGCCATGAACCCGAAAATTGTGGGCAAATCTGCTGAAGTCATAGCACAAATGGCGGAAATCAAGGTCCCTGAGGGTACAAAAATACTGGTTGCTGAAATTGAAGGAGTAGGATCTGAATATCCTTTATCCAGGGAGAAATTATGTCCCATATTGGCTTGTTTTAAGGTGGACAATTCTGCTGAAGGCATCCAAAGAGCTGTGGAAATGGTTAATTTCGGAGGGTCCGGCCATTCTGCGGTTATCCATTCCAACGATGAATATGTAATCAACGAGTTCGCAGAAAGGGTAAATACCGGAAGAATTATTGTCAATCAACCTTCCAGTCATGGGGCTATAGGGGACATATATAATACCAATATGCCTTCACTCACATTAGGATGCGGCTCCTTTGGCAGAAACAGTACAACTGCCAATATCACTGCCGTAAATTTAATCAATAAGAAACGTGTGGCAAGGAGAAGGTACAATATGCAGTGGTTCAAAATACCGGAGAAAATCTATTTTCTGCCTGGATCTGTCCAGTACCTGTCAAAAATGCCTAATATATCACGAGCTTTTATCGTTACGGATAAAGTAATGGTCAAACTGGGATATGTAGAAAAAGTCCTGTACCATTTAAGAAAACGTGAAGGCAGAAGCTATGTGCATTCAGAGATTTTTGACAGGGTACAGCCAGACCCGACAGTTGATACAGTAAGAGAAGGTGTTATGGCAGCACAAGCCTTTCAGCCTGATGTTATCATTGCTCTGGGAGGAGGATCGGCAATTGATGCCGCTAAAGCAATATGGTTATTTTACGAACATCCGGAAACCGATTTTAATGATCTTCGTATGAAGTTTATGGATATCCGCAAGAGAGTGTTTAAATACCCTCCTCTTGGGAATAAAGCCAAATTGGTAGCTATTCCTACTACTTCGGGTACGGGTTCGGAAGTAACATCCTTTTCAGTCATAACAGATCCAGAAAAAGAAACGAAATATCCGCTGGCAGACTACGAGCTAACACCGGATGTCGCCATTATTGATCCTGAATTTGTGCAATCCGTACCTGCATATGTTACAGCCGATACAGGGATGGATGTATTAACTCATGCAATCGAAGCTTACGTATCGGTTATGGCATCGGACTACACGGACGGACTTGCTATGAAGGCTATCCAACTTGTATTTGAATATTTGCCGAAGGTTTATAGGAATGGTGATGATCAAAAGGCACGTGAAAAAATGCATAATGCGTCATGTATAGCAGGTATGGCCTTTACGAATGCTTTCTTAGGTATTAATCACAGTCTGGCACATAAATTAGGCGGTAAATTTCATATACCTCACGGAAGAGCTAATGCTGTTTTACTTCCTCATGTTATTCGATACAATGCTTCGAGACCCACAAAGTTTACTGCCTTTCCAAAATATGAACACTATATAGCGGATCAAAAATACGCGGAAATAGCGAAATATCTCGGGTTACCCTGCCGCAATACGGAGGAAGGTATAAACAGCTTGATATCTGTGGTAATCGACCTGATGAAACAGCTGGAAATGCCCTTATCCATAAAGGATTGCGGGATATCGGAAGACCAGTTTATGCAGGTTTTGGATGAGCTTGCAGATAAAGCTTTTGAAGACCAATGCACGACAGCAAATCCAAGAATGCCTCTGGTATCGGAATTGAAAGATATTTATTTGAAAGCATATAATGGAATATAAATCCCTTTATATTTTGCAAATCTACAAGATATGCCGCCGAACGGGGGAAACATCTCCTGATTGGCGGTTTTTAAATGCTCTTGTCTTAATTGAACAATAATATATTCATGTGGTCTACGGAGCGTGGATTATGTTTTTTAGTATATAGGTTTATACTAAAACCGGGGTGAACACAATGGATATAAAAAGAAAAAAAGATCTTTTGGAAATCTATAAAAACAGACATCCTGAAATGGGTGTAATATCATATCGTTGTAGAGAAACTGGTGAGGCATTTTTGGGGATCTCCAAAGATACAAAATCAGATTTCAACAGCATTAATATGAAATTGAAAGCCAAATTGCACCCTAATAAACGATTACAGGAGCTCTGGAACAAATATGGCTTGGATGGTTTTGAACGATCAGTTATTAAAGTGTTAAAGTATGATGACCCACATGAAGATCATACAGAAAAATTAGAAAGCTTGAGAGAGCAGTGTCTTGCTGCTGATCCAAACGCAAGGAGGATATGGCGATGAATGAAAACGTTGTTATTGTATCAAATGGATATGATCGTATAGATGGGAGAAATGCTTATAAATCTGATATCAAACGTTTAACCATAGGTGCGCCTATGCTGCAAGAAAATAAAAAAATGCAGATTGCCGTACAGATTTGGAAAAATGATAAAGATGGAGATTTGATTTTGGCGCAGGAGCTGCCTATTCATCAGGTGTTTGACATGATAATCTTATTGTCTAGGACATTACTTTACTTCAAAGAAGCTTACAGGTTTCCGCTTTTGTACGACCCGGAAAAACCCTTCGCGGAGCGTATTGGGGTACAAGGTGATGCGCTATCTGTAGAGGTGTGTGTAGACAATCAGAACATCAATGAGGATATAAAGGAATTTGCCCAGAGTTTGAACGATTTAGGCGAATTAATCGGAGAACGTCAACGAGTGCTTAGTCGCATTTTAAAACAATTGGAGCATTATTAATATGGCAAAGTACTGTATTCTGTCTCCTAGAAGACAGCTGACGGAAGAGGAGCAATCCCTTGCCTGGCAAAAACCATCCTCACATATTGAAAGTGAGGCAGAAAAACGTATATATCGAGAAGTAGTAAGAAATTGGAATCGTGGTAAAAATAATCGCAAGATTTCTATAATTATGCTATACTAAACATAAATGGAGGTGAGGGAATGGACTGTGTAAAAATAGGAAAATTGATTGCCAAGCTGCGAAAGGAGAAGAAACTTACCCAGAAGAATGTTGCAGACGCACTGGGTATTCAAAGTAAAACCGTTTCAAAATGGGAGTGTGGCTTAGGATGTCCAGACCTGTCATTGTGGCCTGAACTATCTGCCATTTTAGGTGTTGATATGAAACAGATGATGGAAGGTGAAATTACGCCAAACAAGCCGGATGTTGGAAATATTGACAAAGTGCGTTTTTATGTCTGTTCCACATGCGGGAATATCCTGTTTTCCACAGGAAGTGCCTCTATATTCTGCTGTGGGAGAAAGCTGGAACGTATCTTGCCTATGGAATCACCAGATACAATCAATATCACCGTAGAGGAAATAGATACGGATTATTTTATAACCTTCGACCATCCAATGAGCAAAGAGCATTATATTTATTTTGTTGCCTACGTTAAAACCGACAAAGTATTTCTGAATCGTTTGTACCCGGAACAAAGTCCAACTTGTAGAATTCCTCTGACTATGGGAGGTAAACTATACGTTTATTGTATTAAGCATGGTTTGTCGGTATATAATAGATAAAACAGTTTAGGGACGGGGCAATTATTGTGCAATTTATGGCGTTTTAAAATCAAAATATCAAGGGGACAGTTCAAATAAAGAGCTGTCCCTACGTTTTTTTATACCGATGATATATATTTTTAGGTAAAATTTAAGCCCGAACTAACGAACTATAATTATTAGTTGCTTTATGAACAGCTATTGATGTATAATGATTAAGCTTATTAATTTTTGATGTGTTCTAAGTAAAATCGTTGCATTATTTTTATCTTATCGACGCATTAGAGAAAGGATTGGTTGAAGCCATATGAGGAAAGGAACGATTGAAAAAAATCTCACGGAAGGTAATGTTGTTAAGCTTCTTATACAGTTTGCATTGCCTTTTATGTTATCAAATCTGATACAAAGTCTTTACAACGTAGCAGATATGCTGATCGTCGGTTATTATTCCGGGACTGTTGCCATTTCCGGGGTGAATATAGGCGGACAGGTTACATTGATCTTGACGAATATTATTGTTGGCCTGACGGTTGGTGGCACCGTTATTATTGGCCAGTATTTGGGTTCTGGAGATAGAGAGAGTGTGAAAGAAACAATTGGTACACTGCTTACCTTTCTTCTTATTGTGGGTATTGCCTTCACCATTATCATGTTAATGGTGTCAGATAAAGTACTCTGGTTATTGCAAACGCCGGAAGAATCCTATCAGCAGGCAAGGGACTACCTGGATATTACACTGTTGGGTACGGTATTTATTTTTGGATATAATGCATTTTCTGCTATTCTGAGAGGTTTTGGGGACAGTAGGAGACCATTAATTTTCGTATCCATAGCATGCGCAATTAATGTGGTTTTGGATCTATTACTTATTGGCGTATATGGCATGGCAGCAAAGGGTGCAGCGATCGCAACGGTTGTTTCGCAGGCTATAAGCATGATTTTATGTATTATTACCTTAATAAGAAGTGATTTCGTATTTGATTTTAAACTTAGTTCATTTAAGTTCGTAAAAAAACATTTTATTACAATTATGCAGGTAGGCATACCGATCTCAATCCAGAACGTCATTGTGAACTTTTCATTTCTGGTGCTTACCACTATTGCAAATAGTATGGGTGTAAATGCATCTGCAGCTGTCGGTATTGTCGGTAAATATAACGGTTTCGCAATATTACCGGCTATTGCGGTTGGCTCTTCAGTTTCGGCAATGGTTGCGCAGAATATGGGTGCAGGAGCAATTGAACGCGCCAAAAAGACATTCTATGCCGGTTTTGCACTTGCTTTTTTAATTAACTTTGTAGTATTTATTATTACACAAATTTTTCCTGAACAGATCTTAGCTGTTTTTGATGATGATCCGAATACGATCATTGCCGGGGTAGAGTATTTAAGGACTTTTTCTTTCGATTACCTGATTGTACCTGCGGCATTCTGTTTGAATGGCCTTGTAACTGGTTCAGGACATACAATTATATCATCCATATGCGGAATTCTGTCATCAATTGTTTTCCGTATCCCGATAGCGATACTTTTTGGATTAGTCATGCAAAGAGGACTGTGGGGATTGGGTCTTGCAGCGCCTATCGCTACCTTAGCTTCAGGTTTGATTCTACTGGTTTATTATGTTACAGGAAGATGGAAGAAAAATATGGTTATCAAAAACTAAACTGTTTGGAATAAGCTTGTCGGAATTGCTATATGTCTTATCGGACTTGCTTTGATTAATTATAAATAATCTTGATTTGGGATATCTTTTTATGTAAGTAACTATATTTAATTATTTTTATGGCTTTGAATCAAAATGAAATGGAGGTAAGAGTGTATGCTATACGAAGAATACGAACAAAAATGCAATGAAATTCGCAAGAGAAACGCAGTGTATTTGGATGAATTTAGGGAGGATTTGCTTAAAGCAGGATTAAAAGAAAAGACGATTAATAGGCATTACTGGAATGTAAATTTTTATATCAATGAATATCTTCTGCGAGAAGAACCTTTAGAGATGAGATGCGGTACAGATCCTTTAAAAATAGACGATTTCCTGGGAAATTTTTTTATTCGCAAGTGTATGTGGTCTACTCCGAATACAATTAAAAGCACTGCAACAAGTATAAAAAAGTTTTACAGTAGCATGCTGCAACGAGGACATATTGATGAATCAGATTACAGAGAACTGATTGAAACAATTAGAGATAATATGGAATACTGGTTGGAAGATTGTGAGGAATACAATGATCCGGATTCCCCTAATCCTTTTGCTTTTTTCTGACGTTTTCGAACAATGTGCAGAGTTCAAAGACTTTTGCTTTTATATAAATAGTAATTAGGTTATAATTATTACTAATTTAGCAGGAAAGCTTTGTTGGGAAGAAAAACATAAAAAGGTTTTAAAACAAAGAATTTACTATAAATTATTAAAATATGAGGTGAGAGAATGTATAAACATCTTTTGACAAAGAAATTTTTCAGGGATCATCCATATGTAGAACATTCTACGCAGCGTTTCATATATAGTATTCTTCTATACAAAGAGTTCGATGATCTTACCGATGAAATAATAATAAAACAAGGAATATTGAGTGATGAACGGCTTGAAGATATTACTCGTGAGAAGGAATTAATTCAGAAAGAACAAAGTCCTGAGATGATATTCCAGCTCTTGCGAAAAAACATAGAGATGATCAATCGGGGGCTATTGATTAGGAAAGCGCTGGAGTTTGAAGAAGTGATTCTTCCTATGGTTGTAGAAAAGCTAATGCGCAGTTATCATGATATCTTCATTGAAAATTCAATACGGCTTCTTGCTAAAAGTAATAAAGACTATACTCCATTACTGAAAGATAGGTATGATGAGATTCGAAATCCTTATGTGCAATCATTAGTTTGTATTGTACTGGGACTTCGGGGAGAAGAAAGTATCATTCCTTGGATGATGGACAGATTTTTTGAAATGAAAAAGTTGTATCCGGATGAAACTTACGACCAGGGACCACTATTAGCTTTACATGAACTTAATATCAGCTTCTATAAAAGATAATCGTTTAAGGACGGGGCAATTATTGTGCAATTTATGCCGTGAGAATTTAATAGTAAACGCCAAACCATGCGTACCTTGACAAAAAAAGCCGCCATAATTGGCAGCAAATAACTAAGTTATATTTTTACGACATGTTTCCGGAAGCTTATCTGACCATGGAAGTAGATCATCTAA
>Ga0134099_1002430_pt1 | contig 15304 bp, 14 predicted proteins | sample 10_taG_2_FD_105482 | JGI IMG/M metagenome (GOLD analysis project Ga0134099, IMG submission 105482) | Switchgrass degrading microbial communities from high solid loading bioreactors in New Hampshire, USA - 10_41_5_180_A2 metaG | ecosystem: Engineered > Bioreactor > Semi-continuous > Anaerobic >...
CAATGTCAAAGATTACATCGATAAATGAATTTACATTGACACCAGTAGCTTTATTACATAAATGAGGTGAAAAAATGATAAAGTAGAAATCATTTTACACCACTTGACAAGACACTATCCTATGCAGCCCATGAAGAAGAGATTTTTACCCGCATTGCTGATGCCCGTTCAAGGCTTATAGGAGCCGGTTCACTGGAAGAGAAGGCCGAGGCAAGCGAAGAACTTTCGGGTGCTTTAAGCAGGCTTCTTGCAATCGCAGAGAATTATCCTGAACTGAAGGCCAATGAGAATTTCAGACAGCTTGCTGATGAACTGGCCGGGACAGAAAACAGGATAGCAACTGCAAGAAGAGATTATAACAATGCAGCAAGAGTTTACAATACAACCATCAGAAGATTTCCTACCGTAATTATTGCAAATATTTTCGGCTTTGAAAGATATGAATACTTTGAAGCCGATGAAAGTGCAAGGCAGGCACCGGAAGTTAATTTTGACTGATTTATTAAGCGTTTATGGTCATGAAGTGGCTGCTGTGAACTGATAAGCCGCCAAAATCAAAAATCAAGAAGGAAGGTTTTGATGAAAAATATACTGCCAAAACCCCGTCATATAATTATAGCGGTTATAATTTTAATAATAATGGCACCCCATGCGGTAGCCACTTCTGCCGGCTTGCCTGAACCGACCGATAACTTTTTTGTAAACGACTTTGCAGGTGTTATAGATTCCGAATATGAACGGCTTATACAGAGAGAAGCGGTTTCATTATACGAAAAAACTGGCGCCCAGGTTGTGGTTGTTACCATTGACAGTCTAAACGGCGAACCCCTTGAGGAATATGCCAATAAGCTTTTCAGAAAATGGGGAATAGGTTCGGCTGAAAAGGACAATGGGGTTCTAATCCTTGTTTCCATTGGCGACAGGAAGTCCAGAATTGAAGTTGGATATGGTCTTGAAGGCGCACTGCCCGACGGAAAAACCGGACGTATACAGGATGAATACATGATTCCTCATTTCAGGGACGGAGATTACGGGCGGGGGGTTACAAACGGTTTTCTTGCCATTGTCAGAGAGGTATATAAGGAATACGGTATAGAATATGATGCTGCAGGTGACGGGTATCCTGAATATTATTTCGGAGAGGAAGAGAATGAAAACCCGGACGCGGGAAGTATGATTGTTTTGTTTCTGATCCTGGCAGTTATTTTTATTGATATTATTTTCTTCAGGGGACGACTTACGAAACTCCTGCTGTATACCGCTTTCACCGGTTCTAATAGAGGAGGTGGCAGCAGCGGCTTCAGGGGAGGCCGCAGCAGCGGAGGAGGTTTTTCCGGCGGCGGCGGAAGCAGCGGTGGAGGAGGAAGTTCAAGAAGTTGGTAACTTTGGTGACATAAAAATAGTTTGACTGCCGGATAATTTGAATTTATAATGTACTTATCATGGAAAATACTTGAGATTCGGCAATATAAGCGGAACATGAGTCACATTTCACGGAGTCTGAAAATAAGGCATAATGAGATGTGACTTTTTAATTTATAGTGTTGGCAGAAGAAAGGAGGCAGAACGGCTTGAGCTTTGGCGTTGTTATATTGCGTCTGCTGACAGCGGCATTGCTTGGCAGTTTTGTGGGCATTGAAAGGGAGAACAAAAAACGGGCGGCAGGCCTCAGAACCCACGTACTGGTTTGCCTGGGATCTGCGCTGGTTATGGTTTTGTCGGAGTACCTGTTCAATGCGTATCGCGGATTGACGAATGTTGATCCGGCAAGGCTTGGGGCCCAGGTAATAAGCGGTATAGGTTTTCTTGGCGCGGGTACTATTATCAAGCAGGGCGTAAGCGTTAAAGGCCTTACCACTGCAACGAGCCTGTGGGCTACGGCATGCATAGGTCTTGCTGCGGGTGCCGGGTTTTATACCGCTGCCGTTGTTGCCGCGGTCATAGTTTTTGTAACGCTCAGAACACTCAGCAAGTTTGAAAACAAGGAGAAAGCCTTAACCGGAATTAGCGTGAAGATTGAAAACAGGCCGGGAAAACTTGGCGAGGTCGCATCATTTATAGGCAAAATGGGAGCCAATATTAACAACGTGGAAATAGAAGAAGATGAAGAGGATTTTATGGTAGTACGTTTTTCATTGAAGCTTCCGAAAGGCCTGGCCCAGAATGATGTCGTTTCACAGCTGAAGACGCTGAACGGCGTTAAGTCTGCGGAGTAGTTCTGTAAAGTATACTCTTTACAAAGGACAATACACAGGAGGTTCATTTACATATGAAAGTTATAATCGTCGGGGGTATGGCAGGCGGTGCGTCGGCAGCCGCAAGGCTCAGAAGACTTAATGAGCACGCAGAAATAATAGTGCTGGAAAAAGACAGGTATATTTCCTATGCCAGCTGTGGGCTGCCGTATTACATAGGTGAGGTTATAAAAGACAGGGATGATTTGTTTGTTCATACTCCCGAGGATATGAAGGTACGGTTTAACATCGATGTAAGAACCGAAAACGAAGCTATACGCGTAAATACAAAGGAAAAAACTGTAACCGTAAGGAGTGGGACACGCGGTATTTACGAGGAAAGCTATGATTACCTTGTCCTGTCACCCGGAGCCAGGGCATACAGGCCGGATATTCCCGGGATTGACAGTGACAGGGTTCTGACTTTAAAGAACATTCCCGATGCTGATGCAATTAAGTCACTGACAGACGAAAAGGGGATGAAAAGTGCCGTTATTATCGGCGGCGGGTTCATTGGCATTGAAACGGCTGAAAATCTGGTAAAAAGAGGAGTGGCTGTATCCGTTACAGAACTGTTTCCGCATATCCTTTCCCAGTTTGATGAAGACATTGCAGTACTGCTGGAAAGGGAACTGGTCAGAAACGGTGTTAACCTGTTTTTGAACACTTCGGTAACAGCCATTGAAGAGAAGGAAGAAAAACTGGAAATTGTTCTTTCAACCGGCGAAAAAATATCCGCAGATTTTGTCATTTCGGCGGCAGGCGTAGTTCCGGATACTGATTTTCTCAGGGACAGCGGTATTGAGCTTGGACCGAAAGGGCATATTATAGTTAATGACAGAATGCAGACGAACGTGGAAAATGTGTATGCCGTCGGGGACGCAGTTGAAGTGACGGATTATATAAACGGTAAAAAAACGGCTATACCCCTTGCAGGCCCTGCAAACAAGCAGGGAAGAACGGCGGCGGACAACATTGCCGGACTGGACTCGGTATATAAAGGTACACAGGGCACGTCAATAATCAAGGTTTTCAGCCTCACTGCCGCATGTACCGGCAATAACGAAAAAATGCTGAAACGGGCCGGAATACCTTATAAGGCAGTATATGTCCATCCTATGTCCCATGCATCCTATTATCCCGGTGCGACGCAGATGACATTGAAGCTCCTGTTTGATGATCAGGGAAAAATATTCGGAGCGCAGGCAGCAGGGCATGACGGAGTTGACAAGAGAATAGACGTCATAGCAACCGTTATCAGGCTTAACGGCACGGTAAACGATTTGGCCGAACTGGAGCTTTCATATGCTCCGCCGTATTCTTCCGCAAAGGATCCCGTCAATATGGCGGGTTTTGTTGCGCAGAATTCCCTGGCGGGACTATCGCACCTGATTACGTGGAACGAGTTCGAACAGCTTGATAAGGATGATTACATCCTTGTTGATGTAAGAACCGAGAACGAATACAAAAAAGGTCATGTTGACGGGGCAATCAATATTCCTGTCGATGAACTGAGAGAAAGGCTTCATGAGCTGGACAGAAGCAAGACCATCGTGGTATACTGCCGTGTGGGCTATCGCGGGTACATAGCGGACAGGATACTGAGCCAGAACGGGTTCAGGGTATTGAATATTACAGGAGGATATAAGTCAGTACTATCTGGGTAAAGATTAGAAAACAGCAGGACAGTGTAAATATTACACTGTCCGATGCTTATTTTACTGTCTTTTTTCAATAACTCCTAAATCGAACAAACTTAAATTTATTCTTTCTTAAAACCGAACCATCTTCCAAAGTTTCATTGGATGCTTCCCTTGCAGTGCATGCGGCAAGTACCAATATACCTTTTGATTTGAGCTTTTCAACCACTTTGAAGCTAAGCGTCATTTCACCCTGACACAGGACAGCAACAGGTTTATATTCCAAGATTTTTTTAGTGTATTCACAAGCGAGCTGTGAAATTTCCTCTGTATCCAGTTTAGGGTCAACCTCAGGGAAAGGTATGTCAATTATTTCACCATATTTCAAAGCTTCGTTTATTTGTTCCTTAGACCAGTTCGCACTTGGATGATTACTGAAATTTATGAATATTTTATTATTACTTATCATAGTTTATAATATCCTCCATGTTGTCACAAATATCTTTCAGAATACCTATAAAGGAAATCTTTTTTATATCCTGTTTAAGCAGGTTACTGTCAGGATTCCACTTTCCGCGGAAATAAATTATATCGGATATTTCCCTGTCATTAAAGCCACCATGCGCGAGATGGTTTCTTACTTTGCTGAGTTCATGCATAAGATAAGAATACTTCTTGTCAATACTGTTAATTTTAGCAAAGCCTGATAGACATTTATCAATAAAGTCAATAAGGGATTCTTCTTTTTCTTTTGGTATATGCAGGGAGAGATTTGCTTTTCTAAGCTCATTAATATGTATAATGACAGAATTATTGTCAATAATTTTGTCAAAATGATCTTCCAAACTTGCATCTACATTTTTTATTAAGTTTTTAATATCTCCGGTTGGGCTATATTTTCCTTCCGAATCTGCCCATAACCTGAACAGACCGCTGATTATTCCATCAGACCGGAGCAGATTCTTAATGTCTTTGAAAGTAAGCGTTTTATAAATTTCTTTTTCCTCGTTATATTTAATTTCAATTGCTCTTTTGTAGACATTTCTCAGATTATAGTTATTTATAAACTTCTTTTCTGTAAGTCCGCCTTTAACGATTAAGCAGGTGATTACTGTTTCCTGAAGAAGAATAAATCCCTGATGCACCATATTATGTTCAATACACCATTTCACAGCGGAAAAGCCATTTATAACATTATTATTGAAATAATGATTCACGGTAAATTTAATTTTTTCGATTAAGCCTTTTGCAACAGGATAGCTGCTTGTTTCATTATTGTTCATAATTATATTTATGCAATTATTCAGTTTTTCATAATCGTAATTGAAAATCAGATCATATCCTCTTGTCATATGTATGTTGTCGCTAAATTGCTGAAGAAGATTTCCCAGCCGGAGATAATTGTAGTTTGGTTTTCCCGGGGCATTATCTTTTGAACTTTCAAGAAGGTCGCTGATTTCACCTGCACTACCATGTTTAATAAAGCTGTATATGGCATATGACCAGTCGGCAACCTCAATCATCGGCCACAGGTCGAATATAGGTGTATGATCTAAAAGTTCATCTTTTGCTTCGAAGGCACCGTAATAAATTCCTTTTATTTTTACATCATATTTTATGATTCTTGCATAGTTGATCACCAATAAAGAAAGTAAGGGAATGGACCTGAAACCTGTCGTGATATCCAGATAAACCTCATCACCATCTTCTATTTCCTCAATAAATGTGTTTACAATGGACCACAGCTCTGCCGTGTTTTTTCCATCTTTAATTCTGACGGTTTTAATGTTTTTGCTCAATTGTGGAACCACGTCCAGCAATTCATAATTCAGACCCTTGTTTTTTTCAACTGATTTTTCGGCGTAGTTGATTAACCTGTCTTCCCAGTTATATTTCCTGGCTTTTTCTGTTAAGAAAACAATAACATAACAATCATTGTATTCTTTTATGTTACTGAAAAGGGCTTGAGCAACAGCAGCCGTAGAATAATAACCTGTATATGTATATTTTTGCTTTCCCGGTGTGTCAATGACATATTTTGTCTTGCTGTATACATTTGCTCCAAGAATGGCCATTAGTTTTTTTGCCATCGTTAAATACTACCACCTTTCAGATGATTGGAATTCTTTTTCTGTATTTTTGTCCTGTAGTTGGCCCGTCACAAAATATTGAGTAAAAATACTGCATAGCTCGGGAGAACCGAAAATTTCGTAAATTCCTTTATACATGGGTTTACCAAGAATATATTGCTTTTTATGGCTCTCCAAACTTATAAAGAAACGCCTGTCATCCGGTTCCATGCAATTGTTAATGTTTTTATATATTTCAATTAAATTTTGTCTCAGGTACTCGGAAAACAGTTCCGGTGACCTTTCATATTCAAGATAATTTCCATTATTGTGAGCAAATACGCCTGATAAAAGAATACCTTTATTTAGTATTTTCTGTTGGCAAATTTTTACATTGTCTATAGCAAATATGTTTTCTTGTATGTTAAGCTGTTTACCGGGCAAATTTATAATTTTTTTCATGAAGCTGTATAAAAATGGTGAACAAATTATGAGGTTTGCTTTATTAATTAACCATATACCATTCCCGGTTTCTATTTTTTTTGAAGACAAAAAATCAGATACAGTTAAATATTCAGTATTGAAAAACTTCCTGAAATACAGGAGAAGATCATTTTGGTATCCTTCATATAGAAAAATACCATTTGTTAAAAACCTAAAAGTTATTTTAAGTCTGATATTCATAGCCATACTTCGATTTAACATAAAACGTATTATAGAGTTAATTACATACCAGTTTACATTTGATCCAACCAGGCACATATTTCGGTTGACCGTTCTCAAATACAATCTTTCTGGTCTTTGGATATATACTCCCATAATATTTATGCCTGGATATTTTCGCAACCTTGGATTTCATTTTATCATCTAGGTGCAGCAGGATTGTTTTTGAGAGCATTCCCGTACCGAAACCGACCTGGAGCATAAATTCGTTTTTATCGAGACTTTTTATCATTCTGAGCAATTCATAGTAAAAGTCTGTAATATTTTTTACAGCTTGGCCATAAGTATTGAAAAAAGAGATTTCATTATTAATATAATTTTCGACTTCACTGTTTATTTTAAAAGCAAATTTATTGGCAATTTCTATATTTTTAATTTTTGCTTCATTAGCAATATAATGGGACACTTCGTTTATTGTTACATAACATGAAAACAGGCTTTTTTCTTTTATTCCTTCCAGAAAAACAGATCTTGCCTTTTCAGGCTGCTCTACATTTATATCTTTTTTTTGAAACCATTTTACCTTGCCATTACAAATATTTAATATTTTAACCTGATACACATTCAAAACATCAGGTTCCCGCAGATTGGAATCTGATACGGAAATAAAACGAAAAGGGGAATCGTATGTCCCGCCGAAGATTTTTTCATCAGCTTCATTATCCACGTTATTTGATTTTTCTTTACTTTTTGTATTACTGACTATATTTTTATAAACTTTATCGATTGTTTCGGTGAAATAACTCAATTTTGCCTTTGAATTTATGATATGGTTTGTCAGTACGCTTCTTAAAGCTCCTTTTATTGAACTGCCGGGTATAAATACCTTTCCTCCGCTTTTAATGTACTGAAGAACTTTATCATGTACGCTTAATGTCGTAGAACCCAATCTGTATCTGGCAAATTCCCTATAATCGATTCTGTATTCCTTGCAAAGGGATTTTAAATCAATGTTGCCTTTTTCCAAGCCTTCAAGGATTTTTAAATAAAAATCCGTTTTACCTTCTCTATATTTGGTTTCAATCAGCTTTTCAACATTTACAGGTGTGAAAAAATTTTCCTCATAAATATATTCGACAGGTGAATACTGTTCCCCGTTTCCTATAAAAAGAGGCGTTATAACCTCTATTTCGAGCTTACCGTTCATTCACGAATCACCTCTTAAGACTTATAGGGCAATAAATAGGAAAGAGCATATCTGAAAACCCTGTGTGAATTAAAGCCATTCGGCGTTACGTCCACGAGCCGTCCTTCCACCATGCCACTGAATGTTGAACCTTCAAGCAGCACTTTGACCTTTTTTTTCTTGGCATCTTTATTTCCAAAGACGCTGTATACATACCCGGCGCGTTCTGCGATCTCGTAGTCCATTATAACGCCTAACTCTTCCTCGTTTTTTGGTGAAAAAACAGATATATTTACAAAACTGTCGCAATTTACAAGATTTACTTCTTCAGCTTCCGTCTTTTCAAAATCAAAGGAACCAAGGCCTATTGAACGTTCACCGCCAATTCCCTCATCACATAATAGTTTTATGGCGGATAAGACCTTGCCGCTTAGTTCGTCAGAAATTTTTAAATAAAACCACAGGCCAGTCTCATTTCCGTAAACGCACTGAGAATAATAGAATATGTTTGTCGAATATGTAATCCTGTCTACATCAATACGCGCAAGTTCCCTGCTTTTGAAACAGGGAAACCCATCATCTGTATATTTTTCTTCTGGCACTATAAATTGCCCGACAACCTGATATCTGTCATTATTAAAACCGTCAATCAGTGTGTTTTCCGGGATAAACTTCACCTTTTTTATTTTTTTATGGTCATCAGTTTGAAGTTTTTCTGTCAGGTCAAGCGACAGCGGCTTAAATACGTAATAAATATCTTTCCAGTAGGGCATAACAGATGAAATCCTGAAAGGGACATCGTCCGTACAAAAACTGTTAACAAGGCTTTCGGTTTCTTTTCTTCCAAAAAGCATGGAATAACAGTTGATTATTCCGCTAAACAAAGTGTCTGAATGTATAACATATTCAGTAGTGTTATAGATGCCTTCTTTATTCCCGATGTGTAGAGGGCTCCGGGGTTTCAGAATTATTCTCCAAGATTTATAATCCTGCATTTACAATGCCCCCTGTCTTAATTATTCCGGATATTTAGCCTGTTAATAGCATCGGTTATATTTTCAGCTTTATCACATACTGTTTCTTCGCGTACAGACTGTTCAGATGTGTAGTAATCCTTATTCCTAAATACTATTGTAATATTTTTGAATTTAATTTTACCATATCCTCTTGTACCTTGTCCGCCAAGATAATCGTCTTCAAGAAGCTCCATGGCTTTCATAAATTTCTTAAGATACTTGTCTTCATCATCATCAAATACATTCAAAACAAACTCACAATTGAAAATTGCGCCAGCCGGTACTCTTTCGGTTTGCCTGGGATTTGCCCTTGAAGTAATCCTGTCCAGATTATTTTCAAATTTTACCTCAGTCCATTCAAGATCGAGGTAATCTTTCATATTCTGCGTGATTGAATCCTCATCCAGGTAAGCGTCACGGACAATCAGACGTGTGGGTATTACTGCCTCGTCAAAACTTACCTTAAGATTTTCACCGCTTTCAGTTTTATGTTCTCCGTGATTCCTTCCAAATATGTTGCATACAGCACATTCCGGATCACCGCACATGTGCATTCTTTTTCGGTCAACTTTACCTCTATCTCCGACAGTAATAATCAGATTGTCAGCAGTTATTTTGCCTTCAGCGAATTCCATCAATGAACGCATTTTGCCCTTTAGACTGCTGCCTGGTATGTATGGTTTTCCATAGGCATCTTTTATAACTGCATTGTCAACGCCACCAATTTCAAGACTATTCTGACCTTTTCCAATGTGCAATCCTGTTAATAACTCCAAGCAACATTTGATTATGTATTTTCCTTTGAATTTGACATTGCTAACTATATCATAAAAATTGCTCATATACTATACCTCCTATTCTTTTTCACTATAGTACCGATTGTAAGCAACAACAGCTTCAAAAAACTGCTTGAATCTCTTAAGCTTTAATGGGTCACTATCAATTTTATCTATGAATTCTTTTACTATCTCATAAAAATCCTTAAGTGCGTTAAATCTGCCGGCTGCATATGCCATTTTCGATTTCAGCATGATAATTTTGAAGAAACGATCGTCATCGTCTAACTTGATATTCCTGACTTCATTGTAGATTTTTCTCAGTTGAGTAACTGTTACTTCTCTTTCATTTAATAATTTTCCAGTCTCCTCGGCTATCCTTATCAATACTTCCCCGTTTTTGTCCTTTTCCTGGTCTATAGCGGTAGTAATATCATTTTTTATTTTAATAATAACATCGTTTTTCTTATATTGATTTTGATTAACGTTCTGCCGTTGCATATGTTTTTCCCTCCTTTTTTTTATTCTCTTATTTCAAGCTCACTCCACCTTGCGGCGAGATAAGCATGCTGATACAAAGTATTATTCTTTTTTTCAATCATGGCCTCTTCTATTTCCTTGATTTTGCCTGCCGTTTCCTTATCGCTTCTTTCAATCAGCCTTTTCATCGAGTAGAAGAACCTCCATGATTTAAAAATTTCATTTTGTTCATCTGCCATTACTTTCAGATTTGCAGTACTGTAGATAATATTCAGAAGAGCTTTTGAGACGTGTTTACTTTCCGTCAGTTCTACAATTTTGTTCTTTATTTCTTCAAGTACAGGGAAATCATCCCATTTGACAATATGTTCCGAAAAAGCCAGGCAGTTTTTAACTGAACCATCATTGTGAATGAGTGATTTTGCTTTATCAAGATATTCGCCACTTGTAAGAGCTACCCTGTATACCGGGTATTTTATATCAGGTGCTATTGCAAAACCCATAGAAATGGTAAGTGCAGGATTACCATGGGTATATTTTGAAAAATCCTGTCTGATTCTGTAAGCAACTTGAGGAATTTCGCTCCATGGGCCGATCAAACAGAAATCATCTCCACCTGAGTAAAGTACAATTATGTTATCCCGCCATTTTTCATTTTCATTGATTATTTGGTCCAAATACAAGGAGAAAAACACAGAAAATTCTTCAGAAAGTGTTATAAGCTTTGAAAATGGAGGGTTATCACCAAGACCTTTTATGAAAATATCCCCCAGGTTATCTACATCACCCCTTAGTACTGCCCATGTTTCAACGCCTTTTGAAGATTTTGCTATGCGTTCTATTTCTTTTATAACTTTGTCACCACTTTCATTTTTCTCAACAGGAATGTTTGTTGAAATGTTTAGTAGCGGATAAATAGTGTCATCATTTTTTCTTAAGGCATAATATATTTTTTCTGTATTATCATTGCCGGTGGTTGGTTCATCAACGAAGCAAATTTGTCGTCCAAAGCAGGCAAAGACATCAAATACGTTTTTTATTTCAATTTTTTTGATTGACTTATCTGTAATTTTTATTTCAGATAGTTTTTCAAAGCTGCTGCAAAGGTATTCTTTTTTTGCCAGTTCCTTTCCGAAACGAATAAAGCTATCACAAAACGAGCATATATTGTTACCGTCGCTGGGTATCATCTGCCTGGAACACCGGGGACATTTGCCGGTGTAATCTTCTTCCGGGGCGAAAAAATTCATTCCCATTTTATTTATCAATTGCTTGTATTTCCGGGTTTTCTTTGCCTGGACAACAGATGAAACCTCATTTAACTTTAGGGATATGCTGTTTGCTTGTTTACATTTGTCAGAATAAGAATTATTGTTTATATCTTTAGCAATAAAGTCATAAATACTTACAGGAACACAGCCCAACAGTACCGAGAGTTTACCTCCGTGTGCACTAAACATAACCTTGTCAATGTATTCCTGATATTCATTGATTCTTGTCATTGTTATTCTGGGTCCCAATATATAGAAATGCCCGCCACCGCACATAAGAATATTTGCAACCGATAAATTCTCTTTTGCCACTATGAATTTTGCAATTGTATCCATCAGAAAAGATATGTAAAATGATTTTCCTTTAAGTGCACTTGATGCACCATCCATATCCGTGTCATAAACAAAATCCTGAATTCCTGAAATATCTCCTTTTATTAAAGAAAAATACGGAAATTCATTATCTGTTATAGTTGAAGGAGCACCGAGTTTATTAAGTATGGTTTCAAGTTGTTTTTTTATCCTGCTATCAATGTCACTTTCATCAGAAAATTCAGCTTTTAACTGGTTATAAAGTGCTAACGCAATTGCCGCGGTAGTTTTAAGGTGTGCCCATAATGATATGCTTGGTCGGTTGTAATAATATGCCGATGGGATATTGAAGGTATAGTTTTCAATTAAATGGTATAGATAATGGGAAAACAGGAATTTATCGGTTCCGTATTCAGAGCAAATTCTTCTGAATAACCGTTTAAAATCTTCAAATAACTTAGTATATTCTTCATTTATATCTTTGCATTTTTCTTTTTCCGCAAAATGAAGTATATTCCTTGTTACCGGTTTTTTATAATAAATATCTTCAAACCTTTTCTTCAGGTTATCGAGGTTAATATCACAGAAGACCGAGATCAACTGCATAGCGCTGTTGTCAATTTCCTTGTCATTATGTATTTTATATTCCTCCCGATCAATTGCCGAAAGTTTATCAGCAATTGCTACGAACATTTCGCAAATCTCATTTCTTGAATAATTGTGATGGTTCTTGACGATGTTTAATACCGTCCCACTGATTATATCTCCCGCATGCAGGGTTAGAAAATAATCACCCCAATACTGGTGGGCAGCTGTGCCATATTGTTTTTTAATATGCAGCTGTGTGGTATTATCATTTGTCCGAATATAAAACTTACCTATATCATGCAAAATGGAGCCTAAGAACAGGTCATATAGGACAGAAGTGATATTCCTTGTTACAAATGACACTATATCACCCCGCATTTTACATTTCAAGACAAATTATATTATATCATGGCATTTTTTTCAATAATAATAATTATTGGTTTGAACATTTTATTTGAATAGGTAGTTTCAAGTAATATTCAAGAAGTAATAATTTGATTTTCATTTTATGAATTAGTTGGAATTGCTAAATAAACGTAACTGGATTTACACACATAATCCGCATTGTATATCGTAAGAATAATAAAACTATTATAAAAAGTTTTTTCAATGAAAAATTTACATACTAAGCAATGGATATTTCGGGACAAGGGTTATATAATTGAGAAGGGTGATTTATATGAAGCTGAACAGGGAAAACATAAATACTTACAGTATCATGGATTATCTTGGAAAAACTTTTTCATGCGACTGCGGCAGGGAACATTCTGTCGAAATCGAGAAAATTATTGTCGACAACGCGGCGATAAACAGGATTTCCGAAGTGATGAAAGAGCTTGGGTATAGGAAGATATTCCTGGTAGCAGATACCAATACATATAAAGCAGCGGGTGAAAAGGCGGAAAAAATCCTGGCCGAATGCGGCTTTGAAATAGAAAAACATGTTTTTGTCCGCGACGGGAATCTTGTACCGGATGAAACGGCAATAGGCGAACTATTGGTGAACTATTTCAGTGGTGCCGATGTAATTCTTGCCGTTGGCTCGGGGGTAATAACTGACCTTTGCAAGTTTGTGAGCTACAGGCTTAATGTGCCGTTTGTAGTAGTCGCAACGGCACCTTCAATGGATGGATACGCGTCTGTTGCAGCTCCGTTGACAATAAACGGTTTGAAGACCACGTTCAATACAACGGTGCCGAAGGCTATAATCGGGGACGTGGATATACTGAAAAACGCCCCGATGGACATGATCAGGGCCGGATTCGGGGATGTGCTGGGGAAGTATTCCGCGATTAATGACTGGAAACTCAGCAGGATAGTCACAGATGAATATTACTGCGATTTTGTTTCCGACATGGTAATGTACTCCGTCAGAAAATGTGTTGAAACGGCTGACGGATTGCAAAGAAGGGATGACAATTCCATACGCAATCTTATGGAATGCCTGTTGCTCACGGGCATTGCGATGAGCTTTACTGGGAATTCCAGGCCGGCTTCGGGAGCGGAACACCATCTTTCACATTTTATTGAAATGATGTACCAGTTTGAAGGAAAGGAAGCTCCTGCACACGGCATTAAGGTAGGTTACAATACCATGGTGGCTGATAATATCAGGGAGAGGGTTTCCGAACTGAAGCCTGATTTTGACGATGTGATGAAAAAAGCATCGGCCTTTGACAGGGAAAAATGGCTGAAGGACATAAACAGGCTTTTCCGCCGTTCGGCCCCGGAAATAATCGAGCTTAATGAAAAAGAGGGAATTAATTCATATGAAAAAAGGAAGCATAGAGTTGCAAGGGTCATTAACAACTGGAATGCTATTGTGAATATTTTGAATGAAGCCCCGCCCCATGACGAAGTAAGAAATATTCTTATAAAAATCGGGGCGCCTGTCACATTGAAGGAACTTCAAGTGGATAAGGAAACAGTTCTTAACGGACTGGTATATGCAAAGGAGATAAGAAACAGGTATACGGTTCTGCAAATGGCCTGGGACCTGGGAGTGCTTGAACAGCTGGCCGATGAAATGGGAAGGAATTTCTTAGACGAATGAGGCTTTTGAAAAAACGGGTTACCCGCTGTAACAGGGTAACCCGTAACATATAAAAAACACAGAATCCGGGTATGCCTTCCCGGAAAGCTGAAACTGTGATAAAATTATTCAGTTATGACCTTTACAGGTCTTTTTTTATATTATTTTTGAAAAGGGAAGCGGTACATGTTCAAGAAGGAAATAGCAGACAAGTATACTTCAAATCCTGAAGACAGGCAAGTGCTGGTGCAGGTTCTTGATAAGCTGAACAGGACTCAGCAGAGGAATATTATGACATCAACCCATTTCCTGAACGAGCACCAGCGGGCTGTTGCAGGACAAATGCTGAAAGATTTCGGAAACCCTGCCCATGTTTTTTACGGGGGTTATGAGGGGCACAGAGAACCGTGCTCATTTTTCTTCCTGATTATCTGGGAGCGGAGAATATAACCGATGAAGATATAAATCCGCTTGCCTGTATACGCGCGAAATATTCCTCGCACGACTCACTTACCCACAGGGATTTTCTCGGCGCCCTTTTAGGAACCGGCGTAAAAAGGGAAATGATTGGCGATATCCTGGTTAATGAAGGCAGCTGCGATATAGTTGTACTGAAAGAAATATTGCCTTATCTTGAAACAAGCTTTTCATCCGCGGGAAGAACAAGGCTTGAAGTTTCGGTTATACCGCTTGAACAGGTTAATGTACCCGAGGCAAAATTTAAAACTATAAATGATACCGTCGCTTCGCTGCGGCTTGACAGCATAGTCTCGTCCGGGTTTTCGTTAAGCAGGGAAAAGGCTGCTGAAGCGGTAAGAGCGGGCAGGGTCGGCCTGGCAGCGGTAAAGTGCCATCAGAAGTATATATACCGAAATCCAGAAGAACAGAAGCTGAGAAATATGCTTGGGAGGAATACTGATGAAAGTAGGGAAACATACAAAATTTATGATTAATTTTATCTCTGATTTTATAAACGGGAAAACAGAGCGTTATTTTTTTGATATGGATTATTCTGCATATGTGATAGAGCATTTTCC
>Ga0134099_1002440_pt1 | contig 15260 bp, 9 predicted proteins | sample 10_taG_2_FD_105482 | JGI IMG/M metagenome (GOLD analysis project Ga0134099, IMG submission 105482) | Switchgrass degrading microbial communities from high solid loading bioreactors in New Hampshire, USA - 10_41_5_180_A2 metaG | ecosystem: Engineered > Bioreactor > Semi-continuous > Anaerobic >...
TAAATGTTTCGGCATAATGGACATTATAACCATGTTTAAGGTATGGAGGCTGCATAATGTTAATAGTCAACAGTGAATTTGCTAACACTCCCGCCGATACATGCAGAAGGTCGATTTTATCCTGGACCATCTTAGCAAACTCAAGCATTTCACCCTGCTTCATGCCCCCGGGCACCATTTCGTCGGCACTTATCCTAAGCTCTATCGCAACATTTGGTCCAACGGCAGACCTAACCGCATCAATTACTTCAATCGGAAATTTAGCCCGAGCAGCCAAATCTCCACCGTAATTGTCATCACGCCGGTTGGTGCGCGCCGAGAGGAACTGGCTTAGGAGGTGCCCATGTCCACAATGGATCATGACCATTTCAAATCCAGAGTCGGCACAGCGTTTGGCGGCTTTGGCAAAACCTTCGATCACATCGTCAATCATTGCCTGGGTCATAGCAGTAACCGGAGTACGTTTTCTGCCTTCCTCTTTAGCAGCCAGTTCCTCCCGCATGGATATCAGGGGCGAACTGGAAATTGGAGGTAAACCGCTACTGATAATCTGGCTGCCATTATGGTTAATCTCAATGGAGGCCTTAGCCCCATACTTTTGGATGGCTTCCGCGATTCTGGACAAGCCGGCCATAACATCATCGGTGCCTAAATTCAATTGGAACCGGTGTCCTTTGGCATGGACAAAGTCAATAGGAGACTCTCCGATTGTAACTATACCTACGCCTCCCCTAGCAAACGATTTATAGTATTCAATCATTTCATTGGTAACATAACCTTCAGGAGAAGCGAGCATATGACAGGCAGGAGCCAATTCAATCCTGTTCTTTATTGTTATGTTGCCAACCTTTAACGGCGAGAAAATATGTTTAAACTTTTGTTCTATTCTCATTCTTAATTCCTCCTCAGTCTAACGGTTTTCACAGTGGAATTATTCTTTTCCTCTGGCAATTGATAAGCCACTATCAACCAGGTATTCAACACCGGTTATCTTATTACCCTTATCGGATGCCAGGAAAAGCCCCATCTCAGCGATATCTTCAGGCTGAACAAATTTTTTCAAAGGATACGAGTTGGCAATCTTTTCTTTAATTTCATCATTAAAACCAGGAACAAATTGTTTCATCATCGGGGTATCCGTTCCACCCGGCATAATACAATTTACGCGGACGTCTGGGGCAAATTCATTGGCCAATGCTTTGGTCATGGTAACGATTGCACCTTTGGAAGCAGAATAAAGTGCCGTGCCGCCACGTGGTCGCAGGGCAGCACCGGAACCAATGGTCAAAATAACGCCATTACCGGTTTTTTTCAGTTCGGGATAAGCATATTTACAGCAAAGCCAGGTACCAAGAACGTTAACCTCAAAAATTTTCTTACCATCTTCAAGCGGTATATCAACAATACTCCTAGCTGCTTCGGGTATACCCGCTATACAAAACAGAATATCAATCTTGCCGTATGTTTCAACCGCTCTTTTAACCATCTCTTGAACTTCCGCCTCATTGGAGATGTCCGTTTTGACAGCAATCGCTTTTCCGCCAAAATTACAAATCATATTAACAGTACCTTCTACAGCGGCAAAGTTAATATCAGCCGCAACAACACTAGCGCCTTCTTTGGCAAAAAGCAGAGAACTAGCCCGGCCCATTCCCGAACCGGCACCTGTAATAATAGCAACCTTATTTTCTAATAACTTACCCATATTTTTGCATCCCTTTCCTTTACTTTCCTTATATTAATGTCCAATAATATTTTATAAATTTTATCTAATTCAATAACCGTTTAATCAGTATAAACCGTCAGTCAGTGTTTATTGCAAAAAGTACAACTCATGGCCACCGTCGGTCGGACTTTCACCGGTCAGATAATGAGTACTTAGCTTGGCATGGATATATAAAACGAAAAGACGCCTGTCGGCGTCTTTTTTTGGGTATTAACCCTATTATTTTTTTAGTTTGGTGGAGACGAAGAGGTTCGAACTCTCGACCTTACGGATGCGAACCGTACGCTCTCCCAGCTGAGCTACGTCCCCACAAGGCAAAGGGATAACCGCTTGCCTATAAAATATTATACAAAAGAAATTGCATTTTACCAGCATTTTTTTTACCTAAAATCGCTTGGTGGACAACAAATTTAATGTCTGCAGCACTTAAATTAATTAAACATCCAATCCAGCATGATAACCGCGGAAAACCGCCTCCGCCACGCGAGCAGGTTTGACACAGTCGCCCACTTCCATAACTTCAGGTGCACAATCGTACAACTGTTCCACCACATCGCGCCGGGAACGTTGACCGACGGCGCAGATAACGGTATCCGCCTTAAACAGCACTTCTTTGCCCTCTGGGTCCACACAAACCAGACCTTCTTCCGTAATCCGGACGCCGCGCATGCCGGTTTTACAAGTAACAAGCCTCTCAAGCTGGGCCAGCAACAAGGGTCTTTGCCTGGGGTTGGCATCCGGACAGAGCTCCCTTTGCATTTCCACCACCGTAACATCCTTGCCTTCCTGGGCCAGATACACCGCCGTCTCGCACCCCACCTGGCCCCCGCCGAGGATTACCACTTGTGAGCCAATTTTATCTATGTTTTCAGGCAGGTAATTGGCAACAATTACATTCGGCCTGTCAATTCCGGGCAGTTGGGGAATAATAGGCTCGGCGCCCACGGCAATAATTAAAACATCGGGCTGGATAAGCTCGCAGTACTCTGGTGTTACTTCCGTATTAAGGCGGATATCAACCCCGGCTTTCTGCAAAAGCAATGTTTTGGTGGCGATAAACCGATAAAGATCCTTCTTAAAAGGAATCCCCCGCTCTGATTTTAAGGCACCGCCCAGTTCACCGCTCTTTTCACAGAGTATGACCTCGTGTCCCCTTTCCGCCGCTGACAAAGCGGCTTCCATACCGCCGGGTCCGCCGCCGGCAACCAGTACTTTTTTAGGCTTGGTAGGAGCCTGGGCAAAGTTGGATTCATATTCGCGGCCGATAATCGGATTTAGGGCACAAATCCTAAGACCCGTCGTCATGCGTTCCGCCATGCAGGTAAAACAGCGACAGCAACGTACGATTTCATCATCGTCCCCGCGCATGGCTTTCCTGGGCAAAAAGGGATCGGCTAACAGGGCACGGGCCATAACCACCGCATCGGCCTGGCCGGAAGCTATAATTTCATCCATCATGGCAGGTTCGTTCAAAGCGCCGATGGTGGATACCGGAATCTTGACGTGCTTTTTAATCTCCGCCGCATAATGAACATTAACCCCCCGTTCCATAAACATGGAAGGATGGGTCTTATCAAAACTTCCTTCGTGGGAGCCGGTTGATACTTGAAGTAAATCTATTTTGCTCTCCACCATTTTGGCATACTCGATAAGCTCTTGGAAGGAATAGCCTCCCTCAATATACTCCTCCGCACTGATCCTTAACTCCAAAGGGAAATCCGATCCCACAACGGACCTGATTTTGTCCAACACTTCCAAGGTTAAACGGGCCCGGTTTTCCAAACTTCCCCCGTATTCGTCGGTTCTTTTATTGATGGCCGGTGAAAGAAACTGCTGCAAAAGCCAGCCATGACCGGCATGAATCAACATCATTTCAAAGCCTGCTTCTTTGCATATGGAGGCAGCCCGACCGTAGGATTCACCAATTTCTTGCATCAATTCTTTAGACATAGCGCGCACGGTCTGCACGCCGTTAACATATTCATCGCTCGGACCATAAGTAACAGCGGGCCGTAATTTATCCTTTTTGTCAGTTGCCGCATATTTGCCGCCGTGGGACAACTCGACGCTGGCAATGGCACCGTGCCGTTTGACCGCCCTGGCCGCCGCTGCCAGGCTATCTTTGGCATTGGGGGCATCCAAGAGGACCTGCACGGAATAGCCCTTGCCGGTAGCCGTATGAACAATAACTTCGCTTACCGTCACCACTGCGGCCCCGCCCTTGGCCCGCATTTCGTAAAAAGCGATGGCTTCCGGTGTCAGACAGCCATCGGCCGTCAAAACCGGGTAAGTCATGGGAGCTGAAATAATCCGATTTTTTAAGATTACATTCCCTACCTTCAGCGGGCTAAACAAATGGGGAAATTTTCTCTTCATAGCGCTCAAACCTTTCCTACTTCTTTATTGGCCTCGATAATTAGCAAAACATTAACCTATCATATTTTTAACAAACCAAATTTTAATCTTATTTAATTATAATTCCTTTGACGACAATTAAAAATCTCTCTTCTAAAATCAAAATCTCACTTCGCAACTGACTTGTTTAAAGATTGATACCTTCGCGAAAATTTATAGTAAAAGAATAAAGCCGTTCCCATTGCAACCCCCTCCGTTATTGGCTGTACACCGGCCAACCCGTAAAGGGGTATCAGGAAATTCATCAGCAGCATAAGCGGAATATCGATCAATCCCTTGCGGAAAACGGACAGAATAAGGGCCGGCTTACCCTCCCCTGCAGCCTGAAACAGGGTAATCATTAAAAAGGCAACGGCCATAAGGGGAGTACAAATACACATTACCCTTAAAAATACGGAACCATAGGCCACTGTAGCAGCTTCGGCAATAAACAAACGAACAATCTGGGGCGCGAAAATCTCAAAGACAATAACGCAAAACAGGGAAAAACCGACAGCCAGGCTTAACGTAAAGCGAAAAGCTTTTTGCATGCGCTCAATATTTTTGGCGGAAAAATTATATCCCAACAAGGGCAAAACACCCTGGGCCAGGCCAATGGTAATGCTCATGGGAATGGTATCCACTTTTTTAGCCACCCCAAAAGCGGCCAGAGCACTGCCCCCATAGGGAGAAGCCAAAATGTTAAGCACGGCGTTGGATACAGCCGCCAATAAGGTCTGCAGCATGGCAGGCAGACCAATCACAAGCACAGCAAGGGAGATTTCTTTATGTAAAATGAAATTGCGTGGACTCAGGGAAATAGTTGTAGTTTTTCTCTTCCTGTAAAAATAGTTGAAGAAATAGACCAAAGTCGCCAGATTGGCAATTAATGTGGCAATTGCCGCCCCGGTCACGCCAAGCCCGAATCCCCAAGGGAAAATGAATAAGGGATCCAGAACCATATTGAGCACTCCGCCCATTGATAAACCCAAACTTGCCTGGCGCGGTGCTCCGTCCGCCCTTACAAAGTGAGCAAGAACCATACCCAGCAAGGTGGGCGCTCCACCGATAATAAAAACCCAAAACAGATAATTGCCCGTAAATTCTCTGGGACCTCCCGTGGCGCCGAGCAAATTCAAAAAGGACTCCTTAAAAAACAACACTGCCAGAGAACCGCATAGGGCCACCGCTAAAGCCGCATAGAAGCCGAAGGTGGTTGCTTGCCGCGCTTTTTGATAGTTTTTTTCTCCCAAAGATCTGGATAATAAGCTTGCACCCCCGATGCCGAACAAATTGGCCAACGCGGTTAACACCAGCATCACAGGGGCCGCCAGAGTTACTGCCGCCACTTGATTCGGATCGTTAAGCTGTCCGACAAAAAAAGTATCGGCCATATTATAGATCATGGTTATTAATTGGCTGATAATAGTAGGAATAACCAGTTCCATAACAGCCCTGGGTACAGGGGCTTTTTCAAAAATAAATGTCTTACCGTCCAAGCTATGATCCCTCAATCTTTAAAAATTAGTTCTTCCTTTGCTTCATTAGGAAAGCCAAATAGATCACCATAAATAAAACCACAAACAGAGCCGCTGCTCTAAACATTAAGAAAAATCCGCTAATCTCCACCAGGTTTCCTAATATAATCGCTCCGATACCTATACCGATATCAAAGGAATTATAATATGTAGCACTGGCTAGCCTGCTTTTTTTCGATTCTACACTGTTGAACATCCAGGTTTGCATTGTGGGCAGAATCGCACCTAAGGCCAAACCGCTGCAAAGCCCCGCCAATAACAGCAAGACGGAAGAATGGGTAACAGAAAGGATGAGCAAGGAAGCAAGCATGGCAAAACTCCCGGGGATAATCGACCAATAATAACCCCTTCTGTCCGTTAGCCTGCCGATGAAGCTTCGAAGGGCAAAGGACGCTCCGGTTTGGACAATATAATACCAGGACAAAAAGGCAATATTATGTTGACTGGCAAATAAAGAAATAAAATTCATATCCGCGCTGCGGCAAATGCCCAACAAAACCAATAATCCTGCCTGCAGTGCCAGTTTCCGATCGAAGATGCGATTGAGAACAAAAGCCAGTTTCGTTTCCTTTTCAGCAAAATCCGCCGCTTGTTCCGCTTCCGGTTGTATAGCCTCCTGAGCCTGCTCTTGCTTAGTTTTTTGTTCTTCCAGCAGAGCCGAGGGCATTTCCACCTGGAAAGTTCCTGTCTCTACGATAGCAATATTTCTTTTTCCCCGAGGGGGCTTAAAAAACAAGCCGTCGATAAAAGCCAACAGCGGGAAAACAGCTGCAATTAAAAACATGGTCCGGAATCCGTAAAGAGATAAAATATACAGCCCCAAGGCCGGGCAAACCGCGGCTGCCAAAATCGTCCCCAAGCCATAGTATCCTATACCCTCAGCTTTCCGGGATTGGGGAAGAATATCGGCCACCGTCGCCGCGCATAAGGTGGAAACAATACCAAAACAAAAACCCTGCAAAATTCTAAGAGCCATAATGTTGCCCACAGAGCCGGCCAAGACGTACAACGCAATGATAACAACCGTCAACAGCATGCCGACCAGGAAGGTTCTTGTTTTATCCGCCTTGCGAAAAACAATATTGATTAAAAAGCGCATAAGAATTGAAGCAACCGAAAAAGCGGTTGCCACCAAACCAACCTGCGCTTCCGTTCCTCCCATAGCAACAATAAAAAGCGGAATTGTGGGCATCAGCATATAGAACCCGGAGGAATAAAGCATATTGGAAAAAGTAAGAATACTATAATTTTTCGTCCAGACCTTTTGCTCGCCCATAATCACCAACTCCTTTTCAAAACTGTGGTTAATTTTTATGGGCTAAATAAAAAGGCTAGAAAAACGAAACCTCGGATTCTAGAATTTTTATTAACTTTATTTTATCATGCAATACATATGCCATAAGCAAATTTTATTAAAAATAAATTATTTAATTATATTGTTACTTTTGCAATTATCTAGCCTGCGAATTATCAATGATTCTAGATGCATAAAAGGACTTTATCCCAAGAATGGAGAAGTTTTCAAGTGTCTAAACCGAAAATCACCATAAAGGAAATGAAATAAATTGTATTTTCTCTGACAAAACCTATTTTCTTTCGAACAATGTCTCAAACTCCCAAAGAAAAGTTAGCTTATATCCTGAAGATGCATGTTATGATCAACTAAAGAATTATGAGGTAGCCAGGGCTCACGGCACTCAGGCCATTATTCCCTTCCCAAGAAAAGCCAAGGAACCGCCAGAAGGATTTTCCTTTAATAATATGCCAAGGTGCTTAAAGGGCTATGAAATGGTTTATTGGGGATACGAAAAGAACAATCTCAAATACCGTTGTCCTCATGCCCTTGGTAAAGTCAATTGTCCTCATGGCTGAGCCTTGTGTTCCGGTTCTAATTACGAAATTGTTTTAAAGAAATGTTGCAGAACGGCAACAATGTAGTTCTTTAGAGACATAATTTTGGCGATTATGCCACATATTAATGTTTTATTATGCTATCCAAATTTTTTATATTTTTAAAACTTATATAGTATAGCTAACGCTGTTACCATCGGTCTAATCGCTTACCCGGCCTTGGTTCGCTACAAATACAGGGAAAATATGGCGGCCGCATGATCGCCTTGGGAGGAACTTTAGGGGTCATAATTCCACCAAGTATTGCCTTCATCACTATCGGGGTTTTGACCAATGAGTCAATATATTTGCTTTGACAATTTCAATTATCAGAGCAATGATGTAGTAGAACACAAATATTTATTGGTTTCCCTTTTTGTAAACCACTTATTATATATAGGTTTATATATAGGTGTATAAAACCCAAGGGAATTTAAACGTCACAAAAAGCACTGTCTACAAAATATCTCCTTTTTTCTATGCATTTTCATAAAAAAACACCTTTCCAGAATTCAGCCTTGGTCACTATGACCGTAATTGAATTGTAAAGGTGTTTATTGGTAATTATTCTTCTGTCAGTATTTATTCTTACTTTGACATTTTATTCTGTATAAGCGACGGAAATTTCTCCTGAAACGACCTTTCTGTAATCATCAAGATTCTTACGTAAAAGATCAGGAGTATTAAGCGAATAAGGACATTTTGACACACATTTTCTGCAGTTAATACAATCGTCAATCTTACTCATTTCTTTCTGCATTTCTTCTGACAACCAGTATGCAGATGGCGCTCTTCTAATCATCAGTGAAATCCTTGCGCACTGATTAATTTTAATGCCCACTGGACAAGGCAAACAATATCCACATCCTCTGCAAAATTCTCCACTCAATTCTTTTTGTTCTCTAGCTATATATGCAATCATCTCAGCATCCATTATTGGAGTATTATCCATAAATTCAAGCCACTCATCGAGTTCTGATTCTTTTTGAATTCCCCAAATAGGCAATACATTGTCATACTGAGTCATATATGCCATAGCCGCTCTGGAATTATTAATAAGTCCTCCAGCAAGACCTTTCATAGCGATAAATCCAACATTTTTTTCCTTGCAAAGTTTCACCAGTTTAATTTCTGTTTCTGAAGCCAGATAACTAAATGGAAACTGCAATGTTTCATAAAGGCCAGACTCCACAGCATCAAATGCAACCTGTATTTTATGTGTCGTTATACCGATATGTTTTATTAAGCCTTTTTCTTTGGCCTCAAGCATACATTCATACATTCCAGTACCGTCTCCTGGCATAAACATCTGGTTTGCGCCGTGGAACTGATAAATATCAATATAATCTGTTTTGAGAAGTTCCAAGGATTTATTTAGATGCTCCCAGAAGTCTTCTGGAGTTTTAGCCAAGGTTTTTGTGGCGATATAAATATTTTTTCTGACGTCTGCCAGCGATAGACCTAATTTCTCCTCACTATCTGAATACGCCCTTGCAGTATCAAAGAATTTGATTCCGCCATCATATGCCTTTCTCAATATTTTCTTCGCAATTTCCTTGTTTGCACGCTGTATAGGCAGCGCACCAAATCCATTCTGTTTAACTTTAATTCCTGTATTTCCTAAAACAATTTCTCTCATCTTGTTACCTCATTTTCTGATAGTAATTAAGACTTCCTTACTATTTGATGTTCACACATCCTTTTCGATAATATAAACCGTAAACACACAATCTATTGAAAAGAGACCAATTTTTTCACATTTTCAAATAGTTGTTTACAATATTCTTTATGATAAAATTATATATTAGTTATATGCTTTTTACTAGATTAAATTATGAATATAAATATGGACATGGCAGAAGGTAACACAGTTAAGCACATTCTGTTATTCATTCTTCCAAAATTAATAGAAAATATATTTCAACAGGTGTATAATCTGGTGGATTCAATGGTAGTAGGACGAATAATTAGCGCAAACACTCTCGGAGCAATAGACGCTACTGGTTCCATTTCTTTTTTCTTTTTCGCCATATGTAATGGAATAGGTTCTGGTGGCGGTATTATTACCAGTCAGTTTGTACGGAAATCAGGCTTATTACCCCTCATGTGGTGATAAACGCCTTCGTATTGCTACAAATCTCCGGTTTAGATTTGATACAAATTGTCAAAGGCTCCTTGCTGTTCCTGCTTGTACTGCTGTTTTGCATGTTATTGGTGGTCTTCATTCCGGAACTGGCTTTGTGGCTGCCAACTACCATGTAGTGGCTCACTGGCGGCTTCGCCATCCTGGCTTCGGTCCGCAATTTTGCCAAAAACATCGGTAAGACTCCTCACGATTCCGGCGCAAGTAAAATCTTCCGTAATACTTAACCGGATGCCCACTCTTTTCCTTAGCGTCAAAGAAAAATAGCCTTGCCCGCAATATGAAGCCGGCCTTTAAGTGGCAGCAGCGTAAATGAACAAGAAGTCATAGCGTTAAGACACGCCAACGGTTTACATACTTGACGCCCAGAGGTTTTGGCGTGTCAGCTATGACTGCTTGTTCATAGCTGCGAAAACGGGCCGGCGGAATATTCCGGGCAAGGCTGCTAATACAGAAATAGAAAGGACGCCTCCATGTTTTCGAGGCGTCCAAGCTGAATTTCATGACAGCTGATTTAAACCTTTACGGCAGCAAGGCACTCCCCGCCAAATTGGCCAAGACCGATATGGGCTGGGGATAAACGCCAAACACCAGAAGCGCGATCATGGTTAACAACAAAGTAAATTTTGCTCCCGGTGGAACTTTGATCGACGTATTATCCAGAGGTTCGGACAAATACATGACTTTGGCGACCAGCAGGTAGTAATAGACCGAGACCATACTCATAACCAGGCCGAGAATAACCAGCCAGAGATAGCCTTGGGCAACAATGGATTTAAACAAGTAAAGTTTGCCCGCAAAACCGGCCAAGGGCGGGATGCCGGCCATGGAAAGCATGCTGATGGTCAGGACCGCAGCCATAAAGGGGGAACGCTGAGACAGCCCGGCGTAATCTTTGATTTCATCGCTGCCGGTTTGGGCCGAGAAGGTCATAACCACTACAAAGGCGGCAATTGTTGCTAAAACATAAACCAAGGAATAGAAGGACAAAGCTGTAACTCCCGCCACATTAAGGGCTAGGATACCGGTTATGATATATCCGGCCTGTCCGATGCTGGAATAAGCCAGCATTCTTTTAATATTGGTTTGGGGGATGGCTACCAGGTTTCCGATTATCATGCTTGAGGCCGCCAAAACCGCCACTAAAAACTGCCAATGAGCGCTATAATCCGGCAAGGCGACCAGTAAAATCCTGGCCATAATGGCAAAGGAAGCGGCCTTTGATCCCGTGGCCAGGAAAGTCGTCACCGGGGTAGGCGCCCCTTCGTAAACATCGGGAGTCCACATTTGGAACGGAACCAGGGAAATCTTAAACCCAAGCCCGGCCAGTACCAAGAGCAAGCCAAAAACCAAAGCAGGCGACAGAGTGCTTAAATCTTGAACTTTTCCGGCAATTTCCGCAATAACCGTTGTTCCGGTCATACCATAAACCAGGCTTAATCCATAGAGGAAAACCGCTGAGGACACGGCACCCAGGATCAGGTATTTCATACCGGCCTCGGAGGATTTTTGATCGGTCTTGTATCCTGCCAGGATGTAGAAGGATATGGTCATAGTTTCCAAGGCTATATACAAGGTCAACATATCCGCGGCCGAAACTAAAACCATCATCCCTAACAGGGCGACTACAGTTATAATATAGAACTCATAATTGCCGTTCATTTTTTGCACGTACATGGTGGAAGACAAAATAACCAGAACGGCGGCTATCAGGAAGACCTGCTTAAAGAATACGGCAAAATCATCTACCGTAAAGGTACCGAAAATAACAGTTTCATTCAGGCCGTAATATTGAAAGCTTAAAACCAGGACGACTACTAAGCCCGCAGCCAGAACATAACCAAGAGCATGCCGCTTTTCCTTGGGAACCAGCAAACCAAGCAACAGTACCAAAACTGCCAGCAAAGAGGTTAATATTTCCAGTGCAAGATAAGTGACATTTATATCCATTACAGGCTCCCTCCTATCTGGAATCCGGCCGCCAGAAGCTTGGCTGCAATCGGCTCAATTCCTGAATTCACCATATCCATCAACAAGGAGGGGAATAATCCGAAAATCACAGCAAAGGCAACCAGCACGGCAATCGGAAGTAGTGAGAATCCTTTAATATCTTCCACATAGTCCCATTCTTTTTTACGCGGGCCGAACAAGACATTGGCCGCCATGCGCAGCACGTAAACCGCACCGATTACGATACCGGTCAAGACAATGAAGGCTGGGATTTTGGTAACCGGCGAGTCGAAAGCACCGATAAAAATCGTAAATTCAGGGACAAAAGTCAATAGACCGGGCAGACCCGCCGAAGCCATGGCAGCCACCAGGAAAGTACCGGCCAAACGCGGCATCTGGTGAGCCAAACCGCCCAAATCGGGGATATACCTGGTCCTGGTTATACCGTAAATATACCCGATAATAGAGAAGAATAACGCCGCCATAATACCATGCGCAAACATATTGGCCACGGCTCCGTTTAAACCGATAAGGCTTAAGGAGGCTATACCTATAAGTACGAAGCCCATATGGCTAACGCTGGAATATCCGACCACATATTTCATATCTTTTTGGGCCAGGGAAATCAGGGCTGTATAAACCACATTGCCAATGGCCAGCACGGCAATAACCGGTGCCCAGAATTTGGCACCCAAGGGGAACAGGAAAATTCCGATCCGGATTAGACCATAGCCCCCGATCTTTTTAAGAACACCGGCGTGAATCATGGAAACTGCAGTCGGCGCTCCGGCGTAACCGTCCGGTGACCAGGAATGGAAAGGAAACATGGAAATCAAGGAAAGGAATCCCAATGCCATTAGACCAAAAATAGCAATTTGCAAATTGGGAGCAAAATCAAGAGTGGCCAAAGTGGCAAGATCAAAGGTCGGCGCTCCCAGCATATCTCCGGCCAGCACATACATCCAGATAAGACCGGCCAACAGGAAAGCGCTTCCGATCAATAAATAAATGGTCAGCTTCATACCGGCATATTCCTTGCCGATATCTGTTCTGGTTTTGCTGCCGCTGCCCCAGATAATAACCATGAGGTAAATGGGAATGACAACAACCTCATAGAAGAGGAAGAAGATAAAGAGATCCGTCGCCAGGAAAGTGCCCATAACACCGGTGATAAGGATGAGCAAGAGAATGTAAAACTCTTTGGCTCTTTTTTCCTCACTCCAGGAACGGGAATATACAGCGCAAAAACCGATCACATTGGTTAACAGGACTAAAGGAAGGCTAAAGCCGTCAACTCCCAAGCCGTAAGTTACTCCCAAATCGGCTACCCAGGGTATGCTTTCCGTAAAGGCATAGCCGCCCGTCAGCATATAGCGGGTATAATAAAGGTAATAAATGAAGATGGTCAAAATCAAGGAAATAAAAGTTGTTAAACCGGCAATCCCTCTAATTATATTGGACTTCTCTTTAGGTACAAAAATACTGATTATGGCCCCAATAAGCGGCAGGAGAAGAATGGTAGTCAGTATCGGGAAATTCATTATCTAGCACCCCCTATCATGCCAAGGGCCGGGGAATGAACACCGGTAAAACTGAGCAGTACAAACATGAGCATAATTCCCAACAAGAACACCAAAGCATAATGCTGCAATTGTCCTGTCTGTACCTTGCGCATAACCGCACCGCCCCATTGGGCCATTTTCCCAAAACCGTTCACAATGCCGTCCACAACATATATATCGAATTTCCACAGCAACCAACCGCATTTATCAATAATTTGATGAATAATCCATAAATAAAATTCATCAATATAATACTTGTGATATGAAATCTTATATAAGATCGGGAACTTCTCGGCAACCGCCTGGGCCGAATAGGTTTGCTTCCAGTAGAACAAGGCAGCCAGGGCTATCCCGCCCAAAGCCAATAAGGTGGAAAGAATAATCAAAAACCAGTTGGCTTCCACAGGATGGAATTCACCCATGCGCACAAAATATCCGAAAGCCTTGCCTTCACCCAGCCCGGGCCAACCGACCCAACCGCTGATTACAGTGAAAATACCCAAAATGATAAGAGGAACCGTCATTACCTTCGGGGCTTCATGAGGCTCGACCTCTTTACTGCGCAGTTCGCCGTGGAAGCAGATAAAGAACATTCTAAACATGTAAAAGGCGGTCAAAAAAGCGGTTAGAACAGCCATTATAAACAAAACGGAATATACCGCCTGGAATGGACCATGAGCATGACCTGAAAAGCTGGAGGCAGCAAAAGTTACTTCCAAGATAAGATCTTTGCTGAAGAAACCCGCAAAGGGGAATATTCCTGCAATAGCCAGGCAGGCGATTAAAAAGGTCCAATAGGTAACCGGCATATATTTTTTCAAACCGCCGTACTTCCAAATACTGGCTTCATTATGCATGGCGTGCAACACACAGCCTGCCCCCAGGAATAACAAGGCTTTGAAGAAGGCATGGGTCATCAGATGGAACATGCTGGCGGTCAAACTGGCTGCACCCAAAGCCAACATCATATACCCGAGCTGGGATATAGTAGAGTAGGCCAAGATTTTTTTCATTTCCGTTTGGGTTATGGCAATAGTAGCGGCAAACAAGGCGGTAAAGGCTCCGATTATTGCTACAAATAAAAGGGCTGACGGAAGAGTGATAAACAGGGTTAGAATTCTGCCCACCAAATAAACCCCGGCTACAACCATGGTGGCGGCATGGATTAAAGCACTGACCGGGGTCGGTCCTTCCATGGCATCCGGCAGCCACACATGGAACGGAAACTGGCCTGATTTGGCCATGGGCCCCAGGAATAAAATTATGGCAATGGTAGTCAGTCCCGCTGCAGTTAAGCCTGTATACTGCGTGAAGTTAGGAATCATGGCGCTTAACTGCTGGAGATCAAGGGTTCCGAAGTTAATCTGGAGCAAAATAATTCCCAACAGCAAGCCAAAGTCTCCTGCCCTGCAGGTAATAAAGGCTTTTTTAGCCGCTGCGGAAGCTGATATTTTCCCGTACCAGAAACCGATCAATAAATAAGAACAGAGGCCAACCAGTTCCCAAAAAACAAACATTATGAGCAGATTGGGCGCAATTACCAGCCCCAGCATAGAAGCGGCAAACAGGGAAACATAGGCGAAAAACCTGGCAAATCCAGGGTCCCCGTGCATGTAGCCCAGGGAATAAATTTGAACCAGAGTGGTGATTAAAGTAACCACCAGGAGCATCATAACCGAAACATTGTCGATCAGAGTGCCAATCTCAATGCTTAAACCCGGCATACTAAACCAGGTAACAACAGCCTTTACAGGATGTTCAAGAAAATTGTCGCCTTGCCCGATGACTCCGATACCAATAATTAATGACATGATCAATGAAAGCACAATAGCGACAATCGAGATAGCGGCGCTGAATTTGATCATCTTCTTGGTAAAAAGAGTGATTACGGCAAAGGCCAAAGCCGGGAAAAAAGGAATCAACCAGGCATGATCAAGAGCAAACGCAAACATTTAGATTTTTACACCTGCCTTTACTACCAAAATCGGACTACCATTTAAGCCAATCATAATCTTGAACATCCGTTGACGTTCTCTGACGGTAAATGGAAATAATAA
>Ga0134099_1002443_pt1 | contig 15250 bp, 12 predicted proteins | sample 10_taG_2_FD_105482 | JGI IMG/M metagenome (GOLD analysis project Ga0134099, IMG submission 105482) | Switchgrass degrading microbial communities from high solid loading bioreactors in New Hampshire, USA - 10_41_5_180_A2 metaG | ecosystem: Engineered > Bioreactor > Semi-continuous > Anaerobic >...
AGGCCGGCCAGCCCCAGCCGCCTGAGGGGGGAGAGATCCTCCGGCCTGGCACCCAGCTCCGCCAGGGCACGGGGGGCGATGTCGGCCACCACCGCCAGCCCCCGCCGCCCGGCCTCCGCCGTCAGGTCGCCCAGCTGGGCGGCGGCCTCCCTCAGCGGCACCTCGGGGATGTGCAGCGACGTGAACACCTCCCGGGCGCCGCGGGCCGCCGCCTCGTCCAGGTAGCCGGGAAGGCGCGCCGGAACGTCCGGTCCGCCCAGGTAGACGGAAACACCCCAGTCAGCCATAGGACCGCTCCTCTCACTGAACCTCGCCGGGGGCGGGTCAGTCCCCGAAGTTGAACGCCTCGGCCTCCGACATGCGCGACTCGTCGAACCCCAGCAGCCACGTGGCGATGAAGCCGGCGATGTACGAGACGATGATGCCGAGGAAGTACATGCCCACCTTGTCCACCAGCAGCGCCAGCAGCACGCCCGAGACGCCCATCGCCAGCGCACCCACGCCCGCCGTGGCGATCACGGCACCGCCGAACGCCGCCCCGATGCAGGCACCGATGAAGGGGCGGAAGAGCGGCAGGGTAACGCCGTAGATCAGCGGCTCGCCGATGCCCAGGATGCCCACGGGCAAGGCGGCGAGGATGACCCGCTTCAGGTCGGCATCCCGAGTTTTGAAATACACCGCCAGTGCGGCGCCCACCTGCCCCGCACCGGCCATGGCCAGGATCGGCAGGAGCGGAGTCTTGCCGAGGCTCTCGATCAGCTGCACGTGGATCGGGGTGAGCCCCTGGTGGATGCCCAGCATCACCAGCGGCAGGAACGTGCCGGCCAGCAGGAAGCCGGCCACCGGTCCGCCCACGTTGATGAGCCAGGTGGCGGCGTTGGTAATCCAGGTGGAGAGCGCGCCGCCCACGGGCTGGAGGACGAAGACGACGATCAGGCCGCCGACGAGCAGCGTGAGGAAGGGCGTGACGATGATATTGATGGTCTCGGGCATCACCCGCTGGATCTGCCGGTAGAGCCAGCCCAGGAAGGCGCCGGCAATCAGGGCGCCGATCAGGCCGCCTCGGCCGGGCACCATGTTCAGGGCCGTCAGGGCTGCGCCGCTGCCGCCACCCAGGAGGATGGCCCCGCCCACGGCACCGATGACCGGCGGGCCGCCCCACTCGCGGGCGGCGTTCTGCCCCACCAGGATGGACAGGAGCCCGAGGAAGGTGCCGCCCAGCAAGTTGAGGATCGCGATGACGCTGTAGCCTGCGATGGTGGTCTCGGCCGTAATGATGTTGGCCTTCTGGAGCACGTTGTTCAGCGCGGTCATCATGCCTACGGCGATGATGCCGGGAATCAGAGGCACGAACACGTTGGCGATCTTGCGCAGCAAGTCCTTGGAGCCCATGCGCGCCGACTCGCCCGGCACCGGCGGGGCGGCGCCCACCGCCATGCCGGTGGCTCCGGCGGCGGCCTCGGCCACCTTCTGGGCGAGCCCGGGCCCCAGGATGATCTGGATCTGGCCGCCGGTCTGCACCACGCCCTTCACCCCCTCCACCTTCTTCAAGGCCTTCTGATCGGCCTTGGAGAGGTCGCGGGGATCGACCCGCAGGCGGGTCATGCAGCACTCCATGGCGGCGATGTTCTCCCGGCCGCCCAGCTTCTCCACCAGTTCCCTCGCGATTTTCTCTTCGCGGCTCACAGTTTCTCCTCCTGTGCAGGAAATGAGAACGGGACGAGCCAGTGGCTCGTCCCGCTAGTTTCTCCAATCTGCGGCCAGACCTGACATCTTCTTGGCCGGGGCAGGGCGGCTCGCCGCCGCTGGCGCAGACCGGCGGTATGCTCCTCGTCGGCCGGGCGTGCTCGCTCCGCTGCGCTCGCCCCGGCCTTCTGCGGACGCGCCTTCCTCTCCGCTGCCCCGGGCCGCTCACCGATAGCGTCGGCGCCCCGTTCAGCCGGAATCGGAACTCCTGGTGCACCAGCGGTGTTCAGCCGGCCTGGACCGAGCCGCCCAAGTAGGCCTCCCGCACGGCCGGATGCGACTGCAATTCCGCCGCCGGCCCGGAGAGGACGACACGCCCCGTCTCCAGCACGTAGGCCCGGTGGGCAATGGAGAGCGCCATTGCGGCGTTCTGCTCCACCAGCAGGATGGTCGTGCCCCGCTGGTTCAACTCCGCGATGATGCGGAAGATCTCCTGCACCAGCCGCGGCGCCAGTCCCATGGAGGGTTCGTCCAGGAGCAGCAGCTTCGGCCGCAGCATGAGCGCCCGGCCCAGGGCCAGCATCTGCTGCTCGCCGCCCGAGAGGGTCGACGCCCGCTGGTTCTCCCGCTCTTTCAGGCGGGGGAACCGCTCGTAGACCTCGGCCAGACTCTTCCGGAAGTCGGCGGGGCTCACCAGGTAAGCCCCCAGCTCCAGGTTCTCCCGGACCGACATGTCGGCGAAGACCCGCCGCCCTTCCGGCACGTGACCGATGCCCATGGCGACGATCTTGTGAGCGGGGGTCCGGGTGATGTCGGTGCCCTGAAAGCGGATGGTGCCGCTCCGGGGACGCACGAGCCCCGAGATCGCCCGCAGCGTGGTCGACTTGCCGGCGCCGTTGGCGCCGATCAGGGTGACGATCTCGCCCTCGTTCACCTCGAGGGAGACGCCGTGCAGGGCCTGAATATTGCCGTAGGAGACCTGAAGATCCTCCACCTGCAGGATCATGCGCCCACCGCCTTTCCGAGGTAGGCCTCCAGCACCCGGGGGTTGCGCTGGATCTCCGCCGGCGTCCCCGTGGCGATGATCTGGCCGAAGTCGAGCACCACCAGCCGCTCGCAGAGGTTCATCACGAGGCCCATCTGGTGCTCGATGAGCAGCACCGTGAGGTCGAAATCCTGCTTCACCGAGCGGATCAGTTCCACCAGCTGGCCCACTTCGGAGGGGTTCATGCCCGCGGCGGGCTCGTCCAGAAGAAGCAGCTTCGGCCGGGTGGCCAGCGCCCGGGCGATCTCCAGCCGGCGCTGGGCACCGTAGGGCAGCGAGCCTGCCTTCTCGTTGCGCCGGTCGGCGAGGTTCATCCGCTCTAGCAGCCCCTCGGCCTCCTCCTGCATGGCCCGCTCCTGCCGCACAAACCGGGGCGTGCGAAGGAAGGCATCCAGCAGGCCGTAGCCACAGCGGGGATGCATCACCGCCATGACGTTCTCGAGCACGGTCATTTCCTTGAAGAGCCGGATGTTCTGGAAGGTGCGGGCGATGCCCATCTGCGTGATCTGGTAGGGCTTGTACGCGTTCAGCACGCGCCCCTCCAGCACCACGTCGCCGTGGGTGGGCGGGAAGACGCCGGTGATCACGTTGAACACGGTGGTCTTTCCGGCGCCGTTGGGGCCGATCAGCCCCACCAGCTCGCCCTTCTCCAGGGTCAGGTCGAAGTCCACCAGGGCCCGGAGGCCGCCGAAGTGGCGGGAGACGTTACGACATTCAAGCAGCGCCACGGGCGCTCCCTCCTTTCGGACGGCGCTGGAGGAGCCGGTCAATGCTGAACTCCCAGCCGCCCATCAGCCCCTGCGGGCGCAAGATCATGAGTACGATGAGGGCGAGAGCGTAAACCACGCCGCGCCACTCCAGGAACTGCTGGCCCAGCACGCCCCGCAGCGCCTCCTGCAGGAAGACCACGCCGATGCCGGCCACCACCGTGCCCGTCAGGCTGCCGAGGCCGCCCAGCACCACGATGAGCAGCACGTCAAACGACTTGAGGAACTCGAAGCTGCTGGGATGGAGGAAGGTGTAGAGGTGGGCGTAGAGGCCGCCCCCCAGCCCCGCCATGCCGCAGCCCAGGGTGAACGCCAGCATCTTGTACCGGGTGGTGTCGATGCCCATGATGTCTGCGGCGATCTCGTCCTCCCGCACGGTAATGCAGACCCGCCCGTGGCTGGAGTTCACCAGGTTCCGGGCGATGAGGAGCACCGCGACCGCGAGCCAGAAGACCCAGGCGAAGGTGGTGAGCCGGGGGATGCCCAGCATGCCCATGGAGCCGCCCAGCGTCTTGGAAAGCTTGTCGCTGTTGTCCAGCAGCACCTTCACGATCACGCCGAAGCCCAGCGTCGCGATGCCCAGGTAGTCTGACCGCAGGCGGAGGATGGGCAGGCCCACCAGGAAGCCGATCACCGCGGCCGCCAGGGCGCCGGCGGCCAGCCCGAGGGCGAAGTTGACCGTGGTGGCGCCGTAGGTCTTGGTGATGAAGGCGGCCACGTAGGCGCCGATGCCGTAGAACGCGGCGTGGCCCAGCGAGAACTGGCCGGCGAAGCCGTAGATCAGGCTGAGGCCGGTGGCGGAGATCGTGGTGATCAGGGCCAGGTCCATGATGAGGCCCCAGTAGGGCGTGATCACACCCTGCTGCCTGAGCAGGGAGAGCACCACGTAGAGGCCGACGATCACGAGGGCGGAGATGACGGCATTCCGTGGAATGGTGACGGTGAACTTCTTCTCCGGAACGGTGACGGTGTACTTCTTCTCCACGGGCTCCACCCCCCCTACACCTTCTCCGGACCGGCCTTGCCCAACAGGCCGGCCGGACGCACCAGCAGCACGAGGATCAGCAAGGCGAAGGCGACGGCGTCCTTGAAGTCGGTGGTGAGGTAGGCCGCAGTCAGCACCTCAGCCTGTCCCATCAGCACCGCCCCGAGCAGGGCACCGGGGATGGAACCGATGCCCCCGAGCACCGCCGCGGTAAAGGCCTTCAGACCCGGCATGATGCCCATGTAAGGCCAGATCTGCGGGTAGGCCGCCGCCAGCAGGGCGCCGGCTGCAGCCGCCAGGGCCGAGCCGACGGCGAAGGTGAAGGCGATCACCTGGTTCACGTTGATTCCCATCAGCCGTGCGGCATCCATGTCCAGCGACACGGCCCGCATCGCCTTGCCGATCTTCGTGCGGTAGACCACCAGCTGCAGGATCGCCACCAGCAGGAGCGTGCTCACGATGATCAGCACCTGGATGCTGGTGACGGTCACCCCGGCCAGTTTCCACTGGATGTGCGGGATCACCTCCGGGAACTGGCGATGGTCCGGGCCGAATGCGATGTGCAGGCTGGCGAAGTTCTCGAGAAACAAGGAGACGCCGATCGCGGTGATGAGGGCCGCGATGCGGGGCGCCCCCTTCTCGCGCAGGGGCCGGTAGGCCAGCCGCTCGATGATCACGCCCAGCACCGCACAGGCGACCATAGCGGCCAGGATGGCGACGGGCCAGGGGATGCCCCGGACCAGCCCGAAGAAGGTGACAAAGGCGCCCACCATGATGACGTCTCCGTGGGCGAAGTTGATCAACTTGATGATGCCGTAGACCATGGTGTAGCCCACTGCGATCAGGGCGTAGACAAAGCCGAGTTGGAGGCCATTGACCACCTGCTCAAGTAACTGGCCCATCAGGCCCGCCTCCTTATGAATGCGGATGAGCCAGGGCCAGGCCGACCACGGCCAGGCCCTGGCGCCATATCGTTTACCTACTACGGGTTGACGATCGTAACGAACTCGTAGGTCCCGTCGGCCCGGACCTTCAGGATCGTCGCAGGCTTGATCGGGTTGCCGTTCTCGTCGAAGGAGAGCGAGCCGCCGACCGCCTGGAAGTCCTTGATGTCCTGAATGGCCTGCCGGATCTGGTCGGTGTCGTCGGTGTTGGCCACGCGGATGGCCTCGAGGAGGATGTTGGTGGCGTCGTAGGTCAGCGCGGCGAAGGAGTCAGGCTTGTGGCCGAACTTGGCCTCGAACTCCTGCACGAACTTCTGCACCGCCGGGCTGGGATCGTCAGAGGAGTAGTGGGCGGTGAAGTAGTTGCCCTCCAGCGTGGCGAAGTCCAGCTCCGTGGAGTCCCAGCCGTCGCCGCCGAGCATCGGCACGTTCAGGCCCTTCTCCTTGGCGGCACGGGCCAGCAGGGAGACCTTGTTGTAGTAGTCGGGCAGGTAGAGCATCTCGGGCTGCTGCGCCGCGACGTTGGTCATGACGGCCGAGAAGTCCGTGTCGCCCTCGGCGTATGCCTGCTCGGCGACGATCTGGCCGCCGCCGGCCTGAAACTCGGCCTTGAACGCCTCGGTGAGGCCCACGGTGTACGGATTGCCCCGGTCATAGAAGACCGCCGCCGTCTTCACGCCCAGGTTCTCCAGGGCGAACCGGGCCGCGACCTTCCCCTGGAACGGGTCGATGAAGCAGGCCCGGAAGATGAAGGGCTTCCGCGTGCCGTCGTCGTTCACGGTGACACCTGCGGCCGTCGCCGTGCCGGTGATCATCGGGATCTTGTTGTCATTGGCCACCTGGCTCACGGGGATGGTGACGTTCGAGGTGACGGAGCCGATGATGGCCTTCACGCCGTCCTGGGTGACCATGCGGGTGGCGATGTTGATGCCCTCGGTGGCATCGCCTTTGTCATCGCCCGAGACGTACTCGATCCGGTAGTCCCCGGCCTTGTAGCCGGCCTGCTCCAGGGCGAGTTCGAAGCCCTTCTGGCTCGATTCGCCGAAGGTCTTCACGTCGCCGGTCAGCGGGGCGATCAGGCCAATCTTGATGACCTTCTCACCCGAACCGCCGCCGGAACCGGAGTCGGAACCGGCGCTGGAGTTCGGGGCCGGGCTGGTGCTCGGACCGGTGTTGGTGTTCTGCGTACTCGTCCCACCACACGCGGCGAGCACGAACACGGAAGCTGCCAGGAGCCCTGCCAATACGCGCTTCATGTTGACCCCCCTCATGTTCCTGAATACCCCTTTGTCTGGTATGTTCGGGGTATCCCCGATATTGGGTAGTGTATATTCTCTGAGAGATCAAAAAGTCCTCTTGGCGCGCCCAAGGGATTTTTCGGTTAGCAGCGAGTTGCTGCATGAACGCGCTAGAGCGGTGCAGGGTGTGGCGCTCCTCAGTCAGGTGCCGCCCGCAACAGCTCCTGCGCCAGCCGGTGGACCGCCAGGCGCAGGTGGCGGTAATACGTCGGAACGGAGAGGTGCAGTTGCTCCGCCGTCCGCTCGTGGCTGCCCCGCTTCTCCAGGAAGGCGAGGCGCAGGATCTGCCCGTCGCGGCGTTCCGCCTCGCTGCCGGCCTCCAGGCGCTCCACCACCCGGCGGATCCGTTCCTGCACCTGCGCGGTGAGGGCGCCGGCCTCCTGCTCCCCTCCCTCCCCCACGAGGAAGCGGAGCGGCTCCACCAGATCGGGGCGGGCGTAGAGGCGGTCGAAGTGGCGCAGGGCCTTGCGGAGACTCCGGACCAGCGTCTCCGGCACCTGCCCTGGCCCCGGGCTCGCCCGCGGCTCCACCGGCCGTTCCGTCGCCGGCCCGGTGCCTCGGGACGGCGGCGACCCGGCCCCGCGCAGCAGGCGGAGGACCTTGGCGTGGAGGGGCTCCGTTTGCAGGTCCAGCACGTAGCCGCGGTAGACGGTCCCGTCTGCACACGGTGCGTCCAGCCAGGGCGCCCGCTCGAACCCGATCAGCCGGAAGAACCCGTCCCAGCGCGTCTCCTCCACCTGGCCCAGCACGAGGCCCCCCCTGGGGAGCAGGCGCAGGAGGTCCCGGGCCATCAGGGACTCCAGCCCGCCGGCCGTGCGCGGGTCGTAGCCGGCCACCCCCAGGTAGTACTGCTCCTTCCCGGGTGCGTAGCACTGCGCCGCCCGTGCGGCGACCGGGTGGCAGGCCAGCACCGGCACCGTCCGGTCCGTCAGCGGAACCACCGCGCAGAAGGCCATGAGCCGGCCTCCCTTCCGCAGGGCGCCGAACGACTCCGGCGTCAGCGCCAGAAGGGGCCGGATCAGGCCGAGCATGCCCCCTCTGTCCGCCGGCCGGCCCGAGGCCCGGAGATACCGCCGGTACAGCTGCTCCACCGCGTCCGCATCCTGCGCCGAGAGGCTCTGCACCTCCAGGTCGTCCTCATGCCAGAACAGGAGGTCGTGCATGAAGTCGCTGCCCGAAAGGTAGAGCTGGTCGAAGAGCCACTCGGACTCCCGGCCGTACCCGCCGGAGCGGCGGCCGTCGACGGCCTTCATGGCGCGTTCCCTCAGCCGCGCGTAGGTCCCGGGCCTGCGGGCCTTCACGTCCGCCAGCACCCACTGGCGCACCGAGTCGTGCAGCATCCAGTACTCGCCGCAACCGGTGATGAACGGCAGGCCGCAGAGCGCCCGGAACCGGTCGGCCGGTACCGGCTCGCCCAGCGCCGCCTCCAGGAGCTCCTGGTCGAAGCGGCGCAGCACTGCCGCCGCCTCGATGCAGCGGTGCAGCAGCGGATCGGAGACGTCGGCGAGGACGGCGCCCATGAGCTGCTGCACCAGCGCCCGCACCTGGCTCCGTGCGCCGTCCAGCCGCCCGTGGCGGAGGATGAGCGGCCCGGCGAGCGAGAGCGCCAGCGGGTGTCCCCCGGAAATGCGCCTGAGGTCGTCCAGGGCGCCGTCCGGGATGCCCAGGCGCCGGCCGTATTCGTCGACCTCGCACGGAGCGAGCGGCGGCAGCTCCAGGTGACGGACCAGCAGGTTCCACCCCCCGGCCTGCCACGGGCCCAGCAACCGCTGGCGCCCCGCGGTACAGACGCGCACCCGGTAGTCCAGGGCCGGGAGCCACTCGTCCCGGAGCCAGTCCTCCACGAAGTTCCACTTTTCAAAGGTATCGAGCGCCAGGAGGATGCCGCCCTGGGCCGCCGCGTAGGCGTTGAGCGCTGCGGTGACCTCCCTGGCCGAACTGCCCGTCCCGTCGGCGGCCATGGCCCCTCGGGCGACGAGTTCCTGCCGCACCCGCGCCAGCACGTCCTCCGGCCTGGCGAAGCCCCAGATGCCGTCCACCAAGATCGCCCGTGCGCGGCCGATCCGCTCGGCCACCAGCCGCAGCAGGGTGCTCTTGCCGATGCCGCCCGGGCCATGAACGTGCAGAAGGTGCCAGTCCTCCCCCGGGCGCCTGACGAGGTCCTGGAGCAGGTCCAGCTCCCGCGCCCGGCCGACGAACAGGCTGCGCTGACGCTCCAGCAGCAGCTCCTGAATGCGCATGGTTCTTTCCTCCGCGGCCCGGGCTACCCGTGGGATCGCGCACTGCCAGTTTGTCGCCAGTGTACCATCCTGACCGGCGAAATGGGAAGGGTTTACTTAATCCTCGCCCCAGACGCGCAGGGGCGGCACCTCCCCGAGTTCGCCGAGTCGGCGGGCGTGCTCATAGAAGGCCACCAGCCCGCGGCGGTAACGGGGCCCGAACTCGTGCCGGATCAGGTCAAAGTAGTCGTCCACCACCTCCGGCGGAAGCCCCCTGCGGGCCACCCCCTCCGCCACCATCTCCGGGCGGTGGTCCCAGGAGTACTCCTGAGAGGCATGGAACACCCGCGTGACCAGGCGCAGGGCGGCCGGATCGGCCTCCGCCAGCTCCCGCCTCGCCACCCAGAGTGCGTAGACCATGGGGTGGCCGGTGAAGGCCTTCCACTCCACTCCCAGGTCCACGTGCGGAATCTCCGGGTGGGTGTGCGCCGCCAGCAGGGCGTCGTCGCCGATCAGCAGGGCCGCGTCGTGCTCCGCCAGCATCGCCTCCAGGTCCGGCGGCACCACCCGGTAGACCGGCCGCACACCGTAGCGCAGCTCCAGGATGATGCGGGTAAGCACCACCGAGGTGGCCGAGGCGGCGGTGAGCGCCACGGGACGGCCATCCAGCTCCTCCAGCGGCCGCCGGTGGAAGAGCAAAATGGACGCGACCTGGCCGTCGGCGCTGATGGCGAGGCCGGGGATGATCACGCACTCACCGGCGTGGCGGGCGTACTCGATGCTGGAGATGGGAGTCACGTCCAGCCGCCCGTGCAGAAACGCCCGGTTGAGCACGGCCGGCGGCCCCTTCTCCACCGTCACGTCCAGCCGGACCGCCCCCTGCTCGATGCCGAAGTAGACCGGCAGGCAGTTGAGGTAGTCGATGCAGCCGATCCGGATCGCCGGGGCCGGAGCGGCCACGGCGACGCCGGGGGCAGACGGGGCTGCGGGCACCGTGCGGGTAGCGCCGGTTGCAGAGGCGGCCCCGTCTCCGGGAGCCGTGGGGGTCCCGGGGCGCGCCGGGGTAACGGTCTTGCGGAACGGATCACCCATGCTGCTTCGCTCCCCTCAGTAGACCTCCAGGATCTCGTAGAACGTGTTCCGCTTGGCCGGGATCTTGCCGGCGTCGCGGATGAGCCGGATCGCGTCGGCGGGCGTGGCGTGGAAGACGGTGCCCGCCGCGGCCACCACGTTCTCCTCCATCATCGTGCCGCCGAAGTCGTTGCAGCCGCAGCTCAGGCTGATCTGGCCGATGCGCACGCCCTGGGTCACCCACGAGGCCTGGATGTTCGGGATGTTGTCCAGGAAGATCCGGGCCACCGCCAGCGTGCGCAGATATTCGTAGCTGGAGGTGGTCACCCCGCTGTGCAGCCCCTCCGCCACCAGGGGGGTGTTGCCGGGCTGGAAGGTCCAGCAGATGAAGGACCAGAACACACCCTGGCCGTGCCGCTCGGCGGTGCGGTCCTGGACCTCCCGGAGCCGGAGGAGGTGCTCCACCCGCTCCTCCAGGGTCTCCACGTGGCCGAACATCATGGTGGACGAGCCCCGCAGCCCCGCGTCGGCGATGATCTCGTAGGTGGCCAGCCAGTCGCGCGCCGAGTCTTTGAGGGGAGCGATGATGCGGCGGGGCCGGTCGGCCAGCACCTCGCCGCCGGCGCCGGGCACCGAGTCGAGCCCGGCCTCCTTCAGCCGCTCCACCACCTCCCGCACCGGCATCTTGTACGCCCGGGCAAAGTGGCGGATCTCGGAGACGGAGAAGGAGTGGATGGCGATCTGGGGGTAGTGCCGCTTGATCAGCCGGCACATCTCCGTGTAGTACGCAAAGGGCAGTTTCGGGTGGTGGCCGCCCTGGATCAGCACCTGCGTGCCGCCACTCGCGGCCAGCTCCCCCACCTTCTGCAAGATCTCCTCGTGGCTCAGCACCCAGGCGTCGGGATCCTTCTCGTGCCGGTAGAAGGCGCAGAACTTGCAGTCGGTGACGCAGACGTTGGTGTAGTTGATGTTCCGGTCCACCACGAAGGTCACGATGCCCTCGGGGTGGAGCCGCCTGGTGATCTCGCCGGCCACCAGGCCGAGGGAGCCCAGGTCGCCCTCCCGCATCAGCACGCAGCCCTCCTCGTAGCTGATCCGGTGGCCGTCCAGGGCCTTGTGCAGGATGCGCTCCACTGCCGGGGTGGGCTCGGGTCGCGCCAGGGCGGCGTGGATCTGTTCCACCTCGGCTTGCGCCCGCTCGGCCCGCGCCGACCGTTCCATCTGCTGCACGCTTCACGCCCTCCCTTCCGCCGTCGGTTCTCCGCCGGGGGCCACCGTCCGCTCAACCCCGCCGCACGCCCCGGCCGGGGCCCCCGACTCCCGGTGCGCGCCGGTCCACCACTGTTCCGGGTCCGCCAGGAACTGCACCGGCACCGGGCCCCTGCGTCCGCCGGGGTGGAACCGGCCCGCGGCGATCGCCTGCTCGGCCGGGGAGAGGTGCACGGTCTCGGCGGTGTAGCCGTGGATGGCCCCGACCGCCACCAGGGCTGGGTCGGGCTCGGGCGGGTACTCCCGGATTACCTCGTACAGGGTGTTCCGCTCGGCGGGGATGCGCCCGGCCTCCCAGATCATCCGCAGCAGCTGCTGCAGCTCGGTGTACTGGGCCGTCCGGGCGCCGGCCATGTGGTAGATCTTCTCCTCCCGCACGGTGCCGTCGATGTCGTTGGCGCCGAAGTGGAGCGCCACCTGCGTGATGGCCGGCGAGCTGGCGATCCAGTAGCTCTTGATGTGGGGGAAGTTATCCAGCATGAGCCGGCCCACGGCGATCACCCGCAGGTCGTCGTAGCCCGTGGGGCCCAGCAGGTGGGCGAGGTTCGTGTTCTCCGGGTGGAAGCGCAGGGGGATGAAGGCCTGGAAGCCGCCGCTCCGGTCCTGCTGCTCCCGGAGCCGCACCAGGTGGTCCACCCGCTCTTCGGGGGTCTCGATGGTGCCGTAGAGCATGGTGGCGTTGGACTTGAGCCCCAGGCGGTGGGCGGTGTCGTGGACGTGGAGCCACTCCTCCGCCGTCTCCTTCGGTTTGCAGATGGCCTCCCGCACCCGGGGGGCGAAGATCTCCGCCCCGCCGCCGGGCAGGGAGCCCAGGCCGGCCTCCTTGAGGGTGAGCAGCACCTGTTCCAGGGAGAGGCCGGAGATGCGGGTGAAGTGGAGGAGTTCGATAGCGGTGAAGCACTTGAGGTGCACGCCGGGGCAGGCCGCCTTCACGGCCCGCAGCATCTGGGGGTACCACTCCCAGGGCAGATCGGGGTGGAGGCCGCCCACCATGTGAATCTCGGTGGCCCCCTGCGCCACTGCGGCCTTCGCCTTGGCCACGATCTCTTCGATGGAGAGCGTGTATGCCTCCGGGCTTCGGCGGCTCTGGCCGAAGGCGCAGAACTTGCAGTGGATAGCGCACACGTTGGAGTAGTTGATGTGCGCGTTGTTGTTGAAGTACACCCGGTCGCCCACCCTGAGGCGCCGGGCCAGGTTGGCCAGCTGCCCGACGGCAAACAGGTTCGGGTGGGTCATCAGGGTCACGCCGTCGTCGAAGGAGAGCCGCTCACCGGCCACCACCTTGCGGTAGATGGGGGCCAGGCGGGCGTCGAGGGTCCGCTCCAGAAGGGTGCTCACGCCCATGTGTCCGCTCCTTCCGCTCGAATGTCGTCGGGGACGCTGCCTCTACTGTAACGGGACCGGGGCGGTGGTGGGGGCCCGTGGAGGGGCAATGTCCGTTTTGTGACACTTGTCGACCGGACCGGCGCCCTGCGCTGCGGCATGATGGGAAGGAGACAGAACCCAGGGGAGGAAAGGCCGTGAACGGACCGAAGCTGCCGCTGCTGACCAACCGGGCCGACACACTGAAGTACGAGGACGGGGTGGTGCGGATCCTCGACCGGCGCCGGCTGCCGGAGGAGATCGTCTTCGTGGACTGCCGGGACTACCGGGAGGTGGCCCGGGCCATCGTGGACATGGTGATCCAGGGGGCGCCGCCCCTCGCCTACGCCGCCGGTTACGGCCTGGCCCTGGCCTGCCGCCAGAGCCGGGATCTGCCCGCGCCGGAGCGCCGCCGGGCGCTGGAGCAGGCCCACCGGGAGCTGCGGGCCACCCGGCCGACGGGGGCCGACATCTTCCAGCTGCTGGACCGGTCCCTGAGTCTGGCGCTGGCCGCCCTCGAAGAGGGGCGCGACCCGGAGGCGGCGGTGAGGGAGTTCGTGGACGGGCAGATCCGGGCCGGCGACCGGGCCGCCCGGCTGTGCGGCCGCCACGCCGCCGGCCTGCTGCAGGACGGCGACCGGATCCTCACCCACTGCTTCGCGGGGGCGGCGCTGAACTACATGCTGTACTTCGCCCTGGAGGCCGGGAAGCGGATCGAGCTGTTTGCCACCGAAACCCGCCCCTACCTGCAGGGGGCCCGGCTCACCGCCGCCCAGGCCCGGGAGATCGGCGTGCCGGTCACCCTGGTGACCGACAACATGCCGGGGTACCTGTTCTACCGGGGGATGATCACCAAGTACGTGACCGCGGCCGACTCCATCGCCCTGGACGGCCACGTGTCCAACAAGATCGGCACCTTCCAGTACGCGGTGCTGGCCCACCACTTCGGGGTGCCCTTCATCGTGCTGGGCTACGACGGCCCCGACCCCGACCGGGCCACCGCGGCGGACATCCCCATCGAGGAACGGGCCCCGGAGGAGGTCTTCTATTGCCGCGGCGTGCGCACCGCGGCGGAAGGGATCCGGGGGTACTACCCGGCCTTTGACATCACGCCGCCGCAGTACGTGAGCGTGATCGCCACGGACCGGGGGCTGTTCTCCCCCTGGAACGTGCAGGACTACTTCAGCGCGGCGGAGCCGGAGGAGTAGCATGGTCGAAACGGTCATCATCGGCGGCACGGCGGCGTACCACCTGCAGTTCGACCCGGGCTGGACGGAGCGGACGGTGGACACCCCCTACGGCCCCGCCGGCCCGTTCCGGCTTTTTGCGGTGGCGGGGCGGCCGGTCGCCTTCCTCAGCCGGCACGGGGGCGAGGGGCGGCTGGGGGTGACGCCGCCCTTCATTAATTACCGGGCCAACGTGTGGGCCGCCCGGGCGCTGGGCGCCCGGCGAATCCTCAGCTGGAACAGCGCCGGCTCGCTGGTGCGGTCGCTGCCGCCGGGGAGCCTGGCGGTGGTGTCGGACCTGATCGACTGGACCCGCCGGCGGCCGGACAGCTTCGGGGCGGCGGCGCGGGATCCGGCGGTGCGCGACACGGTGGTGCGCCATCCGGCACCGCCCGCCGGACATGCCACCGGACCCGCATGCGCCGAGCTGTTCGACCCGGACCTGCGCGCCCGGCTGGTGCGGGCGGCGGCGGCCTGCGGCCACCGGGCCGCGCCCGGGGCGGTCTACGCCGCCACCGAGGGCGCCCGGCTGGAGACCCGGGCGGAGATCGCCCTGCTCGCCCAGGCGGGGGCCGAGCTGGTGGGCATGACCCTCGCACCGGAGGTCTTCCTGGCCCGGGAGCTGGGGATGGCCTACGGGTCGATCTGCTGGGTGTCCAATTACGCGACGGGCGTGCCCTTCGACGGGCCGGAGCAGCGGCTCTTCGGCCCGGAGGTGGGGCAGCTGATGCTCCGGATCATACGCCGGCTGCTGGAGGAGGAGGCGACGGAGAATGCGTGAGGTGCTGTTCATCCTGCCGGAGGCAATGGCCGCCGGGGCAGGTTCACCTGGGGCTGGGCACCCCGGGCTCCGGCACCCCGGGACCGGGGTTCCGGAGACCGCGTATTCCGGGACCGGTGACTTCGACCGGCTGATCCTGCACGAGACGCCCTACGGGAAGGTGGAACAGCGGGGCCCCGTGCTCATGCGGACGGCGGAGGCCGACCCCCGGGCCCTGATCTACGCAGCCAAGGCGGCGGGCGCGTCCGCCGTTCTGGCCGCGGCGCGGGTCGAACCGGTCAGCCCCCTCCTGGAGCCGGGCGACCTGGTCGTCCCGGTGGACGTGATCGACCTCACCCGCCTGCTCCCCCCGACCTTCTTCGTGGGGAAGGGCTACGGGTTCATCCGGCTCGACCCGCCGTTCTGCCCGGAGCTGTCGGCGGCCTTGTATGCCACGGCGCGCGAAAAGACCCCCCGGGCGTTCCGGGGGGCGACGTACGTGGGGCTGGACGGATCCCGGGAGGCGACGCCGGCCGAGCGGCGCATGTACCGCACCTGGGGCGCGGACGTCGTCGGTTCCGGGCTGGTGCCGGAGGCGTTTCTCGCCCGGGAGCTGGA
>Ga0134099_1002454_pt1 | contig 15212 bp, 13 predicted proteins | sample 10_taG_2_FD_105482 | JGI IMG/M metagenome (GOLD analysis project Ga0134099, IMG submission 105482) | Switchgrass degrading microbial communities from high solid loading bioreactors in New Hampshire, USA - 10_41_5_180_A2 metaG | ecosystem: Engineered > Bioreactor > Semi-continuous > Anaerobic >...
CCGAAATTTTTCAGAAATAGAAATAAGGGTGATAATATGAATAATACAAATAATAAAAACCAGTAAAAATAACTCGACATAACACAGGATAATTTTCGATTATTGAACGGGAGTAATGGAGTAAAACTCAAAAATCCCTGCAGCCATGAAAGGTCAGGAATGCTGGAACACCGGTGACAACGATTGGCAACATGAAAAAATAGGGGGCTGTCCCAAAATATTTGTATTATTTTGAGACAGCCCCCTTACTTCAAGCTTTGGACGGAAAAAGGTCTTTGCCTTTCAGACTTCATGTAGAGAACATTTACATTCGTCATACATAATTTTCCAGGTGGACTTGTGTGATATTTTTATGCTTAGACAGAGCGTTTACAATATCATTGCAGTTTACATCCTTGGGTAATTCAAGGGTGTAGTCATCGGTGTAAATGCGGGAATCATCATGATACTGAATGCTGAAATCTGTGCTCTTAATCTTGATCTTGTGCTCTGAAAAGAAGTTTTGGATATATTCTTTTGCTTCCAAAGAGCAATATTCAACCTCAATTCTCATGATCGACGGTAAAAAGTTTGTGGATAAACTATGGAATTTCTTTAATACGGTCAATGAAAACAGTAAATATATTATTCCCAGGATTGCGATACGATAATATCCCATACCTATGGAAAGCCCAACCACGGCTGTAACCCATAAAGACGCAGCGGTAGTTATGCCGTGCACTGAATTTTTGTTCCTCACAATGGTACCTGCGCCTATAAAACCGATACCACCCAACACCTGGCAGATAAGACGGGCAGGATCGGAACGAATAATGCCGGAAAGTTCAGGAAAGGAAACAGCGGTCTGCAATGATTCGAACATGATTTGCTTCTGAATCATTGCTATAATGGTCGAGCCCACGCAAACCAGAACGTGCGTGCGCAATCCGGCAGGACGGCTTTTTATTTCACGTTCCCATCCAATTATACTTCCGAAAAAAGTTGCAATTAACAGGCGTATAGATATTTCTGCAAATGTTAAATCCATAAAAACACTCCTATAATCTTAATTTTTATATAAAGTTCTCGATAATACCAAAATGCACAGGTTAAACCCGTTCTCTTACAACATGAGCAATCGGTTTAAAGATTTAAAGCATCGGTTTGGTTTGTTAATGATAAACGATTCTCAAAATACTTTTTAGGAACGGGCTCAATTGAAGCAGATTATATTTCAGCAAACTAAATAAAGATTTCATTGCCCTGTAATTCCACCAATATTCACCCCATCGGTTAACATAGAATTATAATACCTGCAAACCTCAATAATATCAAATTATTTATTTCTTAATGGTTATAATTTTTTCTTATAACATCTGTGTTATGGAATTTTTACCGCAATTACTGGTTTAAAAAGGAGAAAACTTAAAAGCATCCATGGTCTTATACAACCTAATGCTAAAGATATGGAATTGAACGATTGCCTTTGATCAAATGCTGAAAAGATGCGGTGATATTCATGATTTAACAGCAAAGCATATTGGTCCGGGAGCTGACGCATTTACAATGCTCACAGCAAAAAAATTAAAAATATTTGCAAAACTAACTATATATATTGCATGAAACAGTTAAAAACATCTATCCAATGTCATAATAAATATTTTATATACTATAAGAAGTATTAATAAATATCAGTGAAAGCGGAAAGCTAATTTGACGCTGATCTTAGAAAAAGTACCAGGTTACGGGCAGACTGGACAAATAAAGACCAGTTCATTTAGAACAACTGGTCTTTACTATGGGCAAAGCCCATATTAAAATTGGCAAGTCTTTATGGTGCCTTATATATATCGATTTAAAAAGTATAGTTCTTTAATACTTTATTGTATTCGTGCATAATATTCTGAAGGATATCCACATGTTTAAAATCCTTGTGATATAGAATGTTAATTTCGCGAATCATGCTGAGATTTTCAATAGGCAATACTGTAAGCTTTCCTTTTTTTATCTCATTGAGACAGGCGCTTCGTGCCAGGATGGATACCCCAATGTCCCGCCGTATGAGATCTTTAATCGTTGCGATATTATCAACCTCCAAAATAACATTGAAATCATCCAGGGTCATGTTATTGCTTTCCAGATGAGCAGTAAACAGGTTTCTTGTTCCTGATGAAGGGCTGCGGAGAATAAGGGGTTGCTTCTTTATTTCTTCTATGGTCACCATGCTTTTCTTTGCCAATGGGTTGTTGTTTGATACAACCAACATCAACGAATCTGTATCAAGCAGTATCGAGTTAATGCTGGCATCTTGAACTTTACCCTCAACAACAGCCAGATCAATCTCATAGTTTTTAAGCATATCATATAGATTGTTTACGGAGTTGGAAATTATAGTAATAATTGTGCCCGGATTCTTGGAACTGTATCTTCCCAATACTTCAGCCACAGCATTGCTTTCGGAGGTATGGGTGATGCCGACCGTCAGCCTCCTGACCTGGCGTTGTTCATCCAAAAGGCTCTGCTTCATTCTCTCATACAATGCAATATTTCTCCGGGCATACTTAATTACGATATTTCCCTCGTTTGTCGGCTTTATCTTGTTTCCAACACGATTGAAAATTTTTACACCCAGTTCCTTTTCCAACTGTTTAATATGCTGAGTAACCGCCGGCTGTGTCAGAGAAAGCTGTTCTGCAGCCTGTGTATAACTGTTTGAGTCTACTACCGCCAATAAGGTATAAAGTTTATTATCAATCATATTCCTCTCCCCAAAGCATAAAAAATTATTATTACCAATTATAAGACCATAAATGAATTTTATAGCTGTGATTATATCACAAAGTACAATACAATACAAATTTTTTATCAGGTAAAAAAAGCCAACAGATATCAGGTGCAGGTCAGTCCTTTCTGTTTTTTTATAAATGCTTTTCCTGCGGCACTTATTGACAGCTACAGACTACTGTGATAGTATAGACTATAGTGATAGTGCAGACTATGATAATAGTATAGACTACAAAAATAGTATTGGTGAGGTGCTAATCCCATGCAAAAGTTGTTTGACAGCGAAATTAAAGTTATGGAGATTATATGGGAAAATGAGCCGATCAGTGCCAAGCAGATCAGTTTGATTGCTGCGGAGCAAATCGGCTGGAACAAGAATACCACATATACGATCATTAAAAAACTTGAAAGCAAAGGATACATCAAAAGAGAAGACCCGGGGTTTATCTGCTCTTCTCTGATTTCCCGCAAGGATGTATGCAGGACCGAAGTCAAAAGCCTTGTCGATAAGTTCTTCGGCGGTTCAAAAAAGGCGCTTTTCTCTGCCTTGCTGGAAGACGAGAAGCTCTCTTCTGATGATTTGGATGAATTGCGGAAGATGATTGAAGAGAGGTGACGGCATTGCTTTCCGAAGTATTCTATTGGGTTTTCAATATGAGCATATCAGCATCGGTTGTCGGTATCATCGTTTTGTTGCTGGGGAAAATAAAAAAACTCCCGCGGCGCCTGGCTCATATGCTGTGGTCGATTCCTTTTCTCAGAATGTGGGTTCCGGTAGGAATACCAGGTAAATACAGTCTTATGACATTGATTTCAAAATTCACTACAAAGCGGGTGGTCGTATATGACGGAGCCTTGAATCTTACCGTCACAAACCATGTAATGGCAGCGGACAGTTATTTCCCGATTACTTATAAAATAAGCTTGCTTGACAAACTATTCAACATTGCTTCAATCCTTTGGATTATTGTGGCTGTTGCCTTTCTGACTGTTATAATAATTCTTTATGCTATAACAAAATCTGAACTAAAAGATGCCGGCCTTTTACGGGATAACATTTATGTTTCTGATAGGATTACAGTACCGGCTGCCTACGGAATTTTCCGCCCGAAGATCATCCTCCCAAAGGGATATGAGCTGCGGGATCTGCGCTACATTCTGGAACACGAATCAGCACATATTCATCGCAAGGATAATTTTTGGCGTATTATTGCTGTCATCTCCGCCTCTGTTCATTGGTTCAATCCTTTTGCATGGCTATTCTTAAAGAAATTTATGGAAGAAACCGAACTGGCCTGCGATGAACAAGTATTGGCAGATAGTGGAGAAGATGAGAAAAAAGCTTATGCAATGGCTCTCGTTGAGTGTGCTGAAAGCAGGAATGCTTTTGTGTCGGCTTTCGGTGGGGCAAAGATTCGGGTGCGCATTGACCACATTCTGTCCTATAGTAAACTGTCAATCATTTCAATTATTGGCTTCACAGTATTTGCCATTGCTATTGGGTATGTGCTTTTGGCAAATGCATCTTAGTCAAAGGCAAAAGTTTTATGAAAACTTAAGTTGTAATAATCAGAAAATGGAAAGCTGCATTTTGCCCCTTGAGAATACTTCTCAAAAGGAGATGAGCGTATGAAAAGAATCCTTTATGCTTTTTATACGACGATGTTGTTTGCTCTTTTCTTGTCCGGTTGCGGTAAAGCAACAATACCTGATGAATGGAAGGACCTGAAAGGCGTCACTGATAATTTTACTTTGGAGGATGCAAAGCGCGAAGGTTATGTCGTGATAGAAGACGGTAATGTCATCTGCGGAGAAGATACCTGGCAGAGCTTTGTTGCCTTGTCGGGCAAAAAAACACCTTGCAGAATCCGTGTTGTACACTATTACAACATCGGTGATCCGTCGCACTACGATCCTGCATACTACGAAAGCATAAAAGACGAATATCCTAAGATGTATATCTATGAGCTTTCCTATGATGGAGATATGTTCCACGTAAGCCACTATTAAGAGGAAAAGCTGTATCAGTCGGAATACAAATACCTGATGCGGTATGAGGGAGAAGCCGAAACCAAAGATGCCACCTACACTTCATATGTAAGATATGTATTGGTAAACGATGATAAAGTTACTTGGGACGATATTTTCCATGGCATGCTTAGTTCTAGGCTTGGTGATTATATACCCCACAAGCAAATATACAAGGATTTGGTTTATAAGGAGGGGGAGCAATGACCGGTTTTAAAAAGTTCTATCTGTTCTCTGTGATTGGTATGCTTATTGCATCGTTTTATCCTCTGCACATGGGGGTGAAAGTTGTTGCCGACATGGTGCAGGATGGAACGGTTTTGGCGGAGAACTACCCGAAATACATAATTCCCTATACGCCCATCAGTTTGGCTGTCTTAGTTTCTGTGCTGCTTTTGCCGGTATTGATGAAATATGTTTCGAAACTCGCATTGGCAGCAGCATCGGCAATATCTCTCACAATCTTTTTTGTAGTGGAGCTGCTGCTTGAAAATATGGTTATTGTTGCAAACACTGTTACGACAAAGCTGGAAAGCTGGCAGATGTTTATGTGCTATGTGCCTCCGGAAAGGTTTCAGACAAGGACGTGGCGGGCGATTGATGTGCTGATCGGAGATTACAGTCCGGCATTTAAACTTCATTTTTATTTGATTTCCGTGGTTTTGATAGTCGCTGTCCTGAACTGCTTTTACGGCTTTGCCAGTATGATTGTCAGTGAGAATAAGAGCAGGTTAAAAGCGCTGATAACCCAATCAGTATTCACTGCCTTGTTCCTCGGGCTTTGTATTTTGGCCTGTTTTACCGCATTTTTCAGGGACGGGGAAATCACAGTGTCTGCTCTTTCAGCGGTGCTTATGAGTTTGTTCTTTATCGTACTTGGCGTAACATCAGGTGCATATGTTGGATCATTTCTTATCGAAAGGAAGAAAACGCTTTCGGTATTGCTGCCGTCGTTGGTGGCATCAGTTGTCACGCTTGTTATGTATATCGGTGAGATGATCCTGCTGAGCGGCCATTTGTATCGTTTCGGCTCCGGAGTTTTGTTTGACGGGCTGCCGGGCATTGTACTGGCCCCTGTAGACATACTGGTTATTTTGGCATCAGGATGCATAAATGCCGCCATATGCCATGCTTTCAATAAATCAATAAAACACCTCAAAACTTAAAGATAAAATCTTAAGAATGAATTAATTAAACACCTCAAAGCATAAAGACAGATTAATCAAAACAAGAGTTCCTGCACGGTTTGATAAAAATGACAAAATGCCCGCAAAAATTAGGCTGTTTTTGCGGACATTTTTATATGGCTCCTCTCTTCTGTGACGTATTTGCTGATGATTTTCCGTCACTCTCCAGTTTGGGTACGGTACATGCTGGCATATTTCCCGTCAGCGGCCATGAATTCATCATGGCTGCCTTGTTCCATGATTTTCCCGTTTTCAATCAGTATGATCAGGTCCGAGTCGCGTATGGTGGACAACCTGTGGGCTATAATGAAAGATGTCCTGTTTTTGCAGATGTTCAGCATGGCACGACGGATCTTTCGCTCGGTTACCGTATCCACGGAGCTGGTTGCTTCGTCAAGGATCATGATCGGCGCATCAGCCAGAATTGCCCTGGCTATGGTCAGCAACTGGCGCTCTCCCTGGGAAAGCTCCTGTCCGCTCTGCTCCAGGATTGTGTCATAACCTTTGGGCATGCGTTCAATAAATCCTTCAGCGCCGGCAATTCTGGCAGCTTCCCGGATCTGCTCCATGGATGCGTTCCTGTGACCATAACTGATATTGTATTTGATGGATTCAGCAAACAATGCTGTATCCTGTAAAACAACACCAAAAGCGCTGCGCAGATCGTTCAGCTTGTATTCCCGCAGGTCATGGCCATCAAGCTTGATACTGCCGCCGGTCACATCATAAAACCTGGTCAGGAGATTGATCAAGGTGGTTTTGCCGGAACCGGTGGGACCTACAACAGCTACCTGCGTGCCTGCAGGTATTTTCAGGGATATATCTTTGATCACAGGTCTCTCCGGGTCATAACCAAACCAGACATGATTGAATTCGATATCGCCCCGCGGCTTTTTCAGACTGTATGCATTGGGGATATCTTCCGGCTCGGATTGTTCGTCCAGTATTTCAAATACGCGTTCTGCACCGGCGATTGCTGTCTGAAAACTGTTGTAGATGTTTGCAATCTCCACAAAGGGCCTGGTAAACTGGCGAACATAGAGGAGAAAGCTGGTGATCAGACCGATGCTGCTGATGCTGCCGTTTACAAACATTACGCTGCTGAAAACTGCGATAAGAACGAAACACAGGTTGTTGATGACATTCATCATCGGCATCAGATATCCGGAACAGATCAATGCCTTGACAGAAGCCTGATACAGGGCGTCGTTCCTTGATTCAAAATCAATTTCCATCTGTTCTTCCCGGCAGAAAGCCTTTACAACTGCCAATCCCGAAATGCTTTCCTCCACCTGGCCGTTTAGCAGGCCGAGATTTTTCTGCTGCAAGGCAAAGAGCTTTTTTGTCCTGCTTGTCACCATTTTAGTCAACAGGAAGACCATTGCCACCCCCAAAAGAGATATCAGCGTCAGCAAGGGGCTGAGACAGAGCATCATGATGAAAATTCCGACTATGGTAAAACAGTGGGTCAAAAGCGATGTCAGGGAATTTGATATTGTTGTACTGATGTTGTCGATATCGTTGGTCAAGCGGCTCATCAGCTCGCCGTGCTGATGCCGGTCGAAGAAAGAAAGCGGAAGCTCGCGCATTTTATCAAACAGGGAGGTGCGGATATGATGGATGATGCGCTGGACTATGGACGCCATCAGATACTGTTGCAAGAACTTGATCAGCCAGTCACATAGATACAGGCCGACAAGGCTGGCAAGAATACCGCCAATTGCGCTCCTGGCACTGATAACGGTCACGGTCCTGCCCGTGATGAAAGGGGAAAGGATGTTTGCCGCTGAGCCCAAAGCAGACAAAAGAAAGATTAAACCCAGACCGTTCCGCCGGCCTTGTGTTAGATTCCAAAGCCGGTACAGGGTTCCTTTCATGTTTTTGGGTTTTACAACAGCACCACGTCCCGGACGGGAGATTCCGCCGATATTTACCGGAGGTGAAGAGTAATTCTTATCTGCCACGGTTGTCGCCTCCAATCTGAGAGTCATAAATGTCCCGGTAAAGCGGGCAGGAAGCCAGCAGCTCCTCGTGGGTGCCGAAGCCTTTCATCTCTCCCTGGTCAAGGCATAGGATGCGGTCCGCTTTTCTGACGGTTGATATGCGCTGGCTTATAAGCAGTATGGTCATGCTGCCGGTAAGACCGCGGAGTCCGCGAAGGACGGCTGTTTCGGTTTCAGCGTCAAGGGCGCTGGTGCAGTCATCAAGGATCAGTATTCTGGGATTGCGCAAAAGCGCCCGGGCGAGAGACAGGCGCTGTTTCTGCCCACCGGAGAGATTGACGCCGCCCTGGCCCAATACGGTGTCATAACCCAGTTCCGTTTTTTGAATAAAGTCGGCACAGGCAATCCTGGCAGCCCGCTGCAGATCCTCATCGGTCGCTTTGCTGTTACCCCAGAGAAGGTTTTCACGGATTGTGCCGCTGAACAGGAGAGCTTTCTGGGGAGCAACAGCTATAGCATTCCGCAGCCATTTTTTATCGATCTGCCTGACATCACAGCCGTCAATCAATATCCTGCCTTCCCGGGCATCATAAAAGCCGAGGATCAGGTTGATCAACGTGGTTTTTCCGGAACCGGTGGGGCCGATGATGCCGATTGTCTCTCCGGGCTTTATATGAAAATCAATGTCATGCAGGGCGTCTTTCCCGGCGTTGGCATAGGCAAAGGACACATGCTCAAAGCAAATGTCACCATGAATCTCAGGCTCAAGAGGATGTTCCGGAACTGCCTGGGCCGGCTTCTCATCCAGAACCTCTTGGATGCGGCGGGAGGATGCCATTGCACGGACGGCAACATTGATGATGTTCGAGATCATGGTGACAGAAAAGAGGACCTGGGTCATATAGTTGATCGAGGCCATCAGTTTGCCTATCTGAGAGCTGTCCTGATTTTTGGATATCCAAAGAAGAATCACTATGCCGAGATTGACGCTCAAATTGATCAGGGGAAAGAATACCGCCATGACCTGCAACGCTTCGGTACTTGCAGCTGCTAATTCATATGATGCCGTGTTGAATTTTTCCGACTCTTCACTTTCGGCATTGAAAGCCTTTACTACTCTTACGGAGGTCAGGAATTCCCTGGTCACGCCGTTTAGCCTGTCCAGTTTGTTCTGCACCTTTCCAAAACGGGGATAGCCTATTTTTACATTTCCCAGGATAAGAACCGCAACCGTCAGGATGATCAGAATCATGACGGGGGCCTGCCTTGGAGTCTGAAATATGATCAGTATGATTGCACCCACGCAGGTGACAGGAGCCTTGAACATTATGCGCATAATGCCGTTGATGAAATCCTGGATCTGCGCCACATCATTTGTGATACGGGTAATAATGGAAGCCGGCTGCAGGCGATCGATATTTTCGAGGGAAAGGGTCTGGACATGGTGATACATATCCCGGCGCAACTCCTTGCCTATAGCCTGGGAGGTGCGGCTGGCAAATATATTCCGCATAACCGCTGAAACGGCTCCCAACAGTACGATGCAGAGCATGATAACACCATAGGAGAGGATTTTTCGGACATCCGCGTTCTGAACACCCCTGTCCACAATGTATGACATGAAAGTCGGCTGAAGAAGATCGGCAAAAGCTTCAAGGGTCAGAAACATGGTGGAAATCAGGAAAATGCATATATGTCTGCGTATGTATTGAAAGATCAGCTTCATTTTCAACCTCTTCCCATATGCCTCATATTTCTGCAGCACGTCATGTGTTGGGCATAACGTGTGTTCCAGTCTGCAATCAGCTTTTCCAGCAGGGCAAGAAGTTCCTTTTGCTCCTGTTCGGAAAGAGCTGAAAACATCTCTTTTTTGTTTTGCTCGCTCTGGGCGAGCAAAATTTCTGCCTCTGCTTTGCCTTTTTCCGTAAGGTAAATATCTATTGTCCGCCGATCAGACTTGTTTTCTTCCCTGTGTATCATTCCTGAATTTTCCAATTTCGACAGGACTTCACTGGCTGAACCGGGATGAACTCCCAGGTGTTCAGTAAGTTCCGCCTGGGTTACAGTTCCGTTTCGCAGGAGTATGGTAAGGATGCGCTTCTGTCCGCCTCTTCCGCCTGATATACCATGCAGAACATGATGAACGGACCAGAAGCTCCGTATCAGCTTACCGGAGATATCGTTCTCGTTACACGAAATCATAGGATTTTTCTCCTTTCGTTAGGTACCTTGATATTATAACAAGGTGCCCGGGATATGTCAAGGTACCTAACATTCCCCTGCAAGTTCCATGTCCTCTTTTGCGGGAATCCACTCCTTTCTCCCGTTGCCACCATATACCAGCTGCTCATTTTTTGATGCCCCGCAGCATGATATGGCAGAAGCTCCACCCCGGTGCAGCGTTTCAGCCTGGATCAGATTTCAGCAGTTGAACGGAAGTGCCCGTTCAATTTGCCGGCCGTACTGGTTTTTGAGGAAACGAAATCGGGCAACGGCCGTTCAGCTTTGCATCCATATCGGTGAAGTCATAAAAAAATAACCTGCATGGGTGCAGGCAACTAACTATAGTAGAAAGCATATTTTTCCATGGCATCCATTATTGCCTTTACGTTCCTTATTGGCACTCCCGGATACAATCCGTATATCATCATCAGTCCTCCCTGTCTTGAGCCTAGCTTCTGAACTTCCTCACGAATCAGCTCATCTATCTGTTCAGGAGTACCGTGAGCTGTTATTGCCTGACGGTCTATATCCAATTCAACGCATACTTTGCCTGAAAGATGCTCTGCAATCCAATCTATGCCGTTGACCAAATCCTGAATATTGATAATTCTGACCCCCTTATCAATTAAATCATCTATAAGTAATCTTATATCTCCGTCTGAATGCATGTGAATTATAGTGTCATAATCTTTTACAGGGGCCATTAGGCGCTCATAGCTGGGTTTTATGTATTTTCTGAACAATTCCGGTGAAATCATCGGACCTTTCTGCATTCCCAGGTCTTCTGCAAATCCAATTACATCCACACCCATATCCAAATACTTCTTTACAATGGCAAGATTAAATTCTTCCACCATATTGATTAGTAATTTCAGCCTGGGCTCGTCATCAATCATATCATATAATAAGTTTTCATATCCTCTGATATCACATAGCTGTAAAAATGTATGACCGTGGCGTAAGCCTCTGAATATCAGATCTCCTTTCAATCTGGCTCTGTTTATTGCTTCCTTCTCCTTTTCCCAGTCGACAGGCCCGATTCCCATTACCTTACCGGGATCAGGTGCCTTATAATCGCTGAACTTATCCCAGCTGTCCAGCGGGTGTACAGTAACAGTTCCGGTTATGCCATCATCATATGTTTCCCAGATGCAGCCCCAATCATCCTTGAATGGAACACCCTTTTTGGCTATGGGATGGAATTCGGGCACAAATCTCTTCAATGGGCGAACAAAACCGGGAAACAGGAATTTATGCTCTTCTATTAAATCATATAGTTCTTCATGAGGATAATGGTTCCAACACGCTCCGTTTATTCCAAAACTCATGGGTATATAGTCCGGGTATTCAAAATTGGCTGCTTTTAAAAAATTATCTCTCGGTGTCATGGTTACCTCCTCTTGACTATTGGCATGCAGATTCATCAGATGCAGCATTTTCTTTAATTTTACATTGAGATGTATTGTTCACTCTTTGGAATTATTATATTCTCCAAAAATGGGGAAGAGACCATACGAGTCACTTCCTCATATCGGTTTACAATTTTTTTCGTTATTTGCCTGAAACACTCAGGTATCGATTGTGACGGTCCTGGTAGATTTTAACCAGTTTATCAAGTCCGAGTTCCTTAATCGTTTCAATATACTGGTCAATTTGGGATATATCATATTGTCCAAGGCAAAGCTTTGTCAGAGTCTCATCGGAATAGGTCCGGATGTCGTTTTCTATAGTGGCCAGCAGTTCATTTTCCTCATCTGTCGGGACGGCAAGACCTGCATCGCCCATTAACCAGTATTCCTGATTAATGCAATAGTTTTCACTGAAGCTTTCCAGGTCCGGGCGTTCTTCCTTTAATCCTAAAATATAGGATTCCCAGGTTGAAAGCTGTAGGCCGGGAAGCAATCCCTGCCACAGGTATGCTCCGGTAGCCTTTTCCTTGTAGAAGTCCTGATCCTTGAAATTGGGATGGAATACCTTGGTGCCGTCCTCGTTTACAGTGTGTGTAACATTTTCAGCCCCATAGAAATAAAGATTTGCATACTCTTCTGTAAATATCATGTCAAAGAGCGTTGCTACGGCCTGCTTATCCTTTACATCTTTTGTGACACTGAACTTGGATAATGTTACGAAAGAATCCTCAGCCAGTGTCCGTGGTATTTCACCTTTCTTTTTCCCTAAAACCACAGGCACATAATAACCGCCATATTCCTTTACGTTGGCATCATGCCATGTGCCCAGAGCCCAATCGCATACGGCTGAAACCTGGTTGTTTTTTTCTTTCTGCAGTATAACTTCACCGGACTTATCCAGGGCATCAATATCGATCAAATCTTCCTTTATGAGCGTATTTATGTATGTGATATACTCAACCAGTTCTTCTTTCATTAACCAGGGCGATTTTGCGACATGGTCGTAGACGTCAATCATGACAAGCCCCGCAGGCAAGCCAAAGCTCGGTGCAATATACTGGAAACTGCTCAGGTAGAAAATCATTTTTTCATCCTTTCCGCCGTTTTTGTTTACATCATTTTCCTGGAATGCTTTCAAGGTATCACGGAACTCATCCAGAGTCGTCAGCTTATCCAATCCAAGCGTTTCCAGCCAATCCCCGCGAATCAAGAGAGTAAGATTCGAGTAAAACTCTTTGTTTTTATAAGTTATCAACTGTTGGCCGGGTATCCAGTAAACCTTGCCGTCGGGAGTGGTTATTACGTTCCACAGGGGCTTTGAATACTTTTCAACATACTTTTCTACGTTTCCGTTGGAGTATTCTGCAAGCAACTCCCTGATATCAATAAATATGCCCTGCTTCCCAAGATTCAAAATGCTGGTAATCCCTAACTCCTCAGAGCGAACAATGTCCGGAAGGTCCATGGCAGCAGCCGTTCTTGTCTGAATTACCTGCATATACTGCTCATTTGATATCACTTCGCATTCTATTTGCAGGTTATACTTCTTTAATAGCTCATTTAATGCTTTAAAGGATTCCTGCTTATCACGGGTTTCCCATGTTTGGTGCATATCAGAACCTAATACTCTTACAGTGCGTACCTTATCTCCATTGGCAGATTTGTCAGAACTACTGCTGCCTGAATTTGACGGGCTGCCGCCATCCGATTTTGAGTTACATGCAGCCACGCTTAATAACAATACGGCTGTCAGCAGAAAAGCAATAACCTTTTTCACAGTAAAACCCCCTTCCCTTTTGGCTAAAACTGAATCTGAAGCAAAGACTCAGGTCTTATGCTTCGTTCATTAGGCATATGAATTATAACTGTCATTCCTTTAACGAACCCAGGATGACACCTTTGATAAAGTGTTTTTGGAAAAACGGATAAGCGAATATCACCGGAAGCGATGTAAAAATAATCAGTGCATACTTCAGTTGAAAATTGCGCATCACACGCTGTACAACGTCATCAGCGGCAAACAACCCTCCTTTCAAATCAGCGAGATTTACTGATTGCTGAATCATTACTCTGTGTACAGATAGAACTGAAGCGGATGGAGATCCTGGTTAGGCAAATAAATCATGGCATTAAACCAGCTGTTCCAAATGCCGACAATTGTGTAGATGGAAATTACTGCGATAATGGGTTTGGACAGTGGCATAAATATGGAAAACAGGATTCTTGCGTGACCTGCCCCGTCTATGCTTGCAGACTCGCGAAGCCCCTCAGGGATGGATATGAAATAACTTCTTACCAAAATGATATTCCAAATACTGACGGCGCCGGGTATAATCATTGCCCAAATATTGTTATACAGCCCCAACTTTGTCATCAGCAGGAATGTTGGTATTAATCCGCCACTGAAATACATGGGTATGATTATAAATTTCACAATGAATTTACGGAATGCCAGACCTTTAGTTGCCAGGGGATAGGCACCTAAACATGAAGTTATGATGTTTAAGACCGTACCGCTGAAAACATATAGTATTGTATACTTATAAGCACGCCACATCTTTGGATCAGACAGAATCAGTGTATAGGAGCCAAAATAGTATTTTTTTGGCCATAAATAAACCGATTGGGTCACTACTTCATTAGGATCTGCTATTGATTGTATAAAAACATAATAAAAGGGGTACAGGGTGACAAAACAGGCTATGCTTACAACTATATAAATAATTATGGTGGCAATCGGGCTTCCTTCATGTATTCTTTTTTTCCGCTTAACACCGGTATTCATTCACATTTTCACCCTCACTTCCAAAAAGTATATCCGATAATTCTTACCATAGGGAGTATCCGTTTACTTTTCTGGAGATTGTATTGCAGATATATAGCAGTGTAAAATTTATAACCTGCATAAAAATTCCTATTGCAGTTGCCTGGCTGAAGTTTCCCTGCAGTATTCCCTGTCTGTAAACATAAGTTCCGACCACATCTGCTATTTCATACAGAGCAGGATTATACATGAGCAGAATAAACTCGGTATTGGCATTTAACAGGCCGCCGATTGCAAATATGAAAAGCACGGTTATTATATGTTTGATTGAGGGCAAAGTGATATGTATGGCTTGCTGAAACCTGCTGGCCCCGTCTATTCTAGCCGCTTCGTATAGATTTGGGTCTATGGATGAAATTGTAGAAAGATATATTATACTATTCCACCCGAATGACTTCCATATGTTGGTTATGACATATACCCAGGGAAAGTAACGAGGATCAGTGTTATATTGTATATGCGGCAATCCGATTATCTCCAGGATATTGTTAATGAGTCCGTCCTGTGACACCATCAACAAGGCCATGCTGGCGACAATGACAGTTGAAATGAAATATGGCAGATAGCTGGCAGTCTGGACGAATTTCTTGAATTTAAGATATTTTACCTCGTTCAGTAAAAGCGCAAATACAATAGGTACCCAAAATCCCATTACGAGCTGTAATCCGCTTAGAACAATCGTATTCCTGATAAGCCTTCCGAAGTATAAAGAGCCTATAAAGTCTTTAAAATGTTTAAGCCCAACCCACTGCACGCTGGAATCAAATGCTATAAACCCGCTGCCAGGAAAATAGTTCTGGAAAGCGATCACAATTCCGTATATCGGAATATAACA
>Ga0134099_1002457_pt1 | contig 15191 bp, 9 predicted proteins | sample 10_taG_2_FD_105482 | JGI IMG/M metagenome (GOLD analysis project Ga0134099, IMG submission 105482) | Switchgrass degrading microbial communities from high solid loading bioreactors in New Hampshire, USA - 10_41_5_180_A2 metaG | ecosystem: Engineered > Bioreactor > Semi-continuous > Anaerobic >...
ATCATTGAGAACCGCCCTACTTACGTCAGGAGCTGGGAAGATGTGGAGATCTTCCCCCAGGCCCTTACCGCTCTGGCCCGTGTATGCAAAAGCCCGTATAAGATAGTGATCGTCACCAACCAGTCTGGCGTCGGCCGGGGCCTGATCCAGATGGAAACCGCTGAGGAGATCAACCGGCGGCTGGTGCGCGAAATTGAAAAAGCTGGGGGGCGGATCGACGCTGTTCTGATGTGCCCCCATGCGCCTGAAGACCGGTGCGGCTGCCGCAAACCCCTGCCGGGGCTGTTCTTCCAGGCAGCACGACAGCTGCAGATCGATCTCAGCCGGTCGGTGATGATCGGAGACGCTGTCTCCGACCTGCAGGCCGGAAAAGCGGCCGGGATACCGAGGCGCTTCCTGGTGCGCACCGGTCGCGGCGCCATTCAGGAAAACCTGCCTGAAATCGCCGCTGCAGGCCCTTTTACCCCCTGCGACACCCTGGAAGAAGCCCTGTCCAGAATCCTGCTTGATCCCTGAAGTTCAGGGCGGTATCAGGCGCCGGCCTTCTAATACCTCCGCTCTACAAACTCTTCAACCGATACCTTCTCAACCTTGAGAGAAACCGAGATGGCGATCGCCGCCAGCAGCACCAGGTGATCCTGGTTGAATTTTCCCGCCTGAGGCTGAACCAGGGTGAGCACCCCGGTTACACGGTCGCGCTCCAGCAGGGGCGTGCTGACCGCGGAGCGGGTCACACCATTTGCCTTTTCCCAGGTGCGCGGCAGCCAGCGTGGATCTTTGCGTGTATTTGCCACCAGCGCTGCCTGGCGATTCTCAATCACCCAACCAGCCAGTCCATACTTGATTATATCGGAAAGCTGCCGGCTGTTCAGCGATTCGAGCTTACCGCCGTATGCCAGGGCTGCGTTGACAACTTCGCCCTGCTCGTTCAACCACACGATGCTGCCGCTCTCGCCGCCGATGTTCTTCAGACTGAGCTCCAGCGCCCTGAACAGTAGATCGGTTGTGGTCAGATTACCATCCAGTTCCTTCACCGCCGAATACACGGCTTCGAAGTTCGGGCGCTCGCTCAATGAAACAACGCTCATTTCGCCGCCCTGTGTGATCAGATTTCCTGTAACAGCTGGCGAAGGCAGCTCCGCGGCGTGTTCCCGCAGCGCCCTCACAATGATATGCTCAAACATCAGGTGGATATCTTCCACCTGTTCGATCACATTGCTGGGTACATTCAGGTGGTAGTCCACCAGGGCGCCGAGCTGGCCGCCTGAAAAACCGGTAAAACCGATCGTGACCGCCCCGACCTGGTTTGCCAGATCGACGGCGCGCAGCACATTGGGCGAGTTTCCGCTGGCCGATATGGCGATCACCACATCGCCCGGCTGGACAAAACTCGCTAACTGCTGCACAAAAGCATTTTCGTATCCTTCATCATTGGCATAAGCGGAGAGCAGAGCCATATTGTCTGCCAGACCGATGACCCGAAAATCAGGCCATCCCGCTCTGCGTGTGTTCTTCGATAAATCTGCGGCAAAATGAGAAGCTGTAGATGCGCTCCCCCCATTGCCCATGATGAAGATCAGCCGTCTTTCCAGACGAGCCTGGTGGAGAAGTGATATTACCTGATCAAGCAGTTCAACGGGTAAATCCACCAGGGTGTGCTGAAGTTCGGCAACATACCCTCGTGCGTAACTCATCTCTACCTTCTCCCATCTTAACCCCACTAAGCATAACTACCGCCGGTAATTGAAGATGACCTTCGAACCGTCCTGTTCCATTAAAAAAGGCAGTTCCTGAAGATTGCGCAGTGTATACCGCACGGCTTCCTGTCGTTCATAAGGGCAGTAAAGCAGGAGAAACCCCCCGCCTCCAGCGCCGCTGATTTTCCCCCCGGTCGCTCCGGCTTCCCGGGCTGCCCGGTACATCTCGTCGATCTCCGGGTTGCTGATCTGGCTGGCGAGCTGCTTCTTGAACATCCAGCTTTCGTGGAGCAGCTCGCCAATGGCATCCACATTCCCACGCAGCAGCTCATCCCGGGCCTGGTAGGCCATCTGCTTCAATGTACGGAGCACATAAAGCCGGTCGTGGATGTTGTTCTTCTGCTCATTCAAAATCACCGCTGAACGACGGGTAACACCTGTAAAGAACAGCATCAAATTATCGTTCAACTGCCGCATCAGGGCCGGATCCAGGTTCATTTCTTGAACCTGGATCTCTCCGGAGGGTTTGAACTCGATAAAACGAAAACCCCCGTAAGCGGAGATATATTGATCCTGCACACCAATCGGTTTCTCCAGCTTTTCGATTTCGATCTCGCAGGCTTCCCTGGCGAGCTGCTCGGCGGTGACAATTTTCCCCAGGTAGGTATACATCGCCTGCAGCGCGCCCACGGTCACCGTGCTGGAGGAGCCCAGCCCAGAACCGGCATCGGGGATATCGCCCATGGTGGTGATTTCAACACCCTGGGTGATACCGGTCTTGCGCAGGGCTTCACGGATCAGCTCGTGCTGGACCTCATCGACCGAGTCTACCATCTCGGTGCGCGTGTAACCAATGCGAATCTTGCGGTCGAAGCGTTTTTTGATTGAAACGAAGATGTATTTATCGATCGCTGAACTGAGAACCGCGCCTCCTTCGGAACAGTAAAACGAGGGAAAATCTGTACCACCGCCGAAGAGGCTGATTCTCAGCGGGGTTTGAACAATAATCAAGCCACTCGCTCCACAGTGCGGAAGTAATCGACCGTTTTCTCCAGTCCCTCGTAGAGGGTTACCGTGGGCTCCCAGCCCAGTTCGCGCCGGATTTTATCGGCGTTGAGGTAAATGCGGCGGGTTTCGCCCAGCTTGGCAGGGGCATGCACCTCATCGAGCGGATACGCAGTGATCTTCTTCAACTGGTGGAAGATCTCATTGATTGTGGTCCCCTGCCCGGAGCCAACGTTGTAGATACCGCTGCCGGCCGTCATCCCGGTAGCCAGAATATTGGCGCGCGCACAGTCGCTGACGTAGACGAAATCGCGCTCCTGCTCGCCGTCGCCGTTGATATACGCCTGTTTCCCCTCCAGCATCAGCCCGGTGAATATGGCAACCACACCGGCTTCGCCGTTCGGATCCTGGCGCGGGCCGTAGACGTTGGGGTAGCGGATAACGGTGTAGTTCAACCCGTAGTTGATGTTGTACATATACAGGTAGTGCTCCACCGTGTGTTTGCTGGCCCCGTACGGACAGATGGGGTTAATAGGGTGCTCCTCATCGCAGGGCAGGTACACCGGCTCGCCGTACACCGCCCCACCGGTGGAAATATAGATGAAGCGCTTCACCCCGTGAATCCTGGCCAGTTCGATCAGGCGAATCGAGCCGAGGATGTTGACGTCAGCGTCAAACAGGGGGTCGGCCACCGATTTGCGCACGTCCATCTGCGCCGCGTGGTGGTTGACAAAATCGGGTGTCTCTTTTTCGAATACACCGGCGATTTCCGGGCTGCGGATGTCCATCTGGTAGAACTTTGCGGCCGGGTTGAGGTTCGAGATGCGCCCGGTGGAGAGATCGTCGACAACGACGACCTCATAGCCATGATCGATATATTGATCGACGACATGCGAGCCGATAAAACCGGCTCCTCCGGTGACGAGTACTTTCACGTTGTTGATCTCCTTGTTCTATGGTGTTCGTCAGATTCTAACAGGACCTGAAGCGAGAAACAGCCTTCCCTGGCAGCCTAATAGGCCCCGCGGCGCTTTATCACTGCCGGAATGGTCTGCAGCAGTAATTGTAAATCCAACCAGATGGACCAGTTGCGAATATAGTGCATATCCAGGCGCACCCGCTGTTCGTAAGAGATATCGGAGCGGCCGCTGACCTGCCACAGACCGGTGATGCCGGGCTGCACGGTCAGCAGGTTGATATTCCACTGGTCGTATTTCTCAATTTCAGCCGGGCTGATCATGCGCGGCCCGACCAGGGACATCTCGCGCTTCAGCACGTTGAAGAGCTGCGGAAGCTCATCCAGGCTGGTCCTGCGCAGGAAGCGCCCCACGCGCGTCACACGCGGGTCGTCCTTGAGCTTGTGCTCTTCGTTCAACTGGGCTTTCAGTTCCGGGTACTGCTCCAGGATTTCGTCCCCGTTGACGTACATGGTGCGGAATTTATAGGCGTCAAAGGTCTGCCCGTTCACGCCCATGACACGCCGGCGGTGGATCACCGGGCCGGGGGAATCCAGCTTGATGGCGATGGCGATCAGCAGCAGCAGAGGGGATATCAGGATCAGTCCGGGGATGGTCAGTCCGTAATCCAGCAGGAACTTCAGCACGCGGTCGACGCCCGTCAGCCGGACCTGGTTGACACCCACCAGCGGCACATAAGCGAACTCCTTCACGCTCAGGCCCGTGGTGATGATCTCATACAGCCCGGAAGACAGGCGCACGTTGACCTTTGTACCGACCCCGTAGCGCTTGAAGATTTCCAGCATTTTCTCGCGCGACGAGATCGCGCTGGAGGCCAGGATCACCTCTTCGATATCGTACTGGGAGACCAGGCTGTCAAGGTCGTCCACAGTACCCAGGATGCAGAACTGGTCGGAGACGCGTGTGCCGGGGGGCAGTTTTTCATCCACAAAACCGAGCACATGCAGGCCGGAAGTCTTCCAGCTGTACAGCTGCTGCGCCAGAGACAGCCCTTCGTCATTGGCACCAACGATGACCGCCTGCGAAATGAAATACCCCCTGGGGCGCAGGAAGTACACCACCCGGCGCAGGACAAAGCGCCCCAGAGCCGTTAAGAAGAAAACGATAAACCACGCAAGCAGCAGCCAGCCGCGTGCGATGACAAAGTCCGGATCCAGGAAGCCGGCGGCGATCAGGGCAAACATCCCGACGGTGGTGGCGTTGAAAACCCGCCCGTACTCCTCTGCACCTCCCAGAAGATGTTTGCGGTCATACAGGCCAAAGGCTGTAAACAGGACCAGCCAGAACGGCATCAGGATGAGCACGATGCGCTCATAATAGGTTACCGGTGTTATTTGCTCGAGGTAAAAGAACGGCAGGTTAAGTTCAAACCGGATGAAGTAGGCCAGCCTGAAGCCGGCTGCGGCCATAACGATATCGCTGACAATCAGGCTGATAACGAACAAACGCCACTGGAGCTGCCGGGGAATATTGTGAGTTGCCTGCTTGACTTTTATCAGCAGCGATGTCTCAACAAGATTGTTGATGCCCGGTACCGTTGACTCCATTCAAACCTCCTCAACCCCTTGTCGATCTATACCCCGCTCCTTTCTCAACCTGCAGGATAGACCCTGGAAAGCAAAAACCTATCCCAGGCCAGTCAGCTAATGTAAAGACAAAGATGCTTCAACCGGTGCTGTGATAGGGCTGTTCGATCAGATATCTTTTCAGTGAATCATTAAGGAAAAAACGGCTCCTGATGGAATTCCCCCAGTGTAGACCCCCTCGTAAGAACAGAAACTGGAAAAAAGCGCTTCTGCGGCAGAATGTTAATGTCCCTGACGATATTCCCAGAAACACTTTCTCACTATAGCGATTTCCACCCTGTGTTTCAACGGGGATTCCCCCTACCTAAACCGGGTAGGGAAAACCCTTAAATTTGTAATAGGGATTATCCTAGGCACCCCTGCAGGATGTCCGGGCGATCCCCTTCTGCAAACAGGAATGCTCCGCCCTTCCGACATCGAAATGAGTATTTTCGTCGGACAGGGATATACGGATCTTTCCTTTACCTCCAATGAAGTAATCGCCACCTTCCGCGGCTTGCGGCAGGTGCGAAATCTTTCACATGGTGACCATCACGACAACATCAATGCCAGGGTTTGGGCTGGAAATCCCCGATCACCCAAACAGGGTGTACAGGCGCGAAGCGTTTTCGCGTATCCCATACACCCTGTTTTAACGCCCCAGAATATCATTTGTTACAGTTTTACCGCTTCCGGGGGTTAAATTTTTTACGGCGCTGCAGGTCGTTAGATAACGCCTACGGCTCGCCCCAGACGATCTCGAGCGTGGGCCGGCCGGTCTGGTTCCAATCGGCTGCATCGGAGCTGACAAAGTATTTGCCGGTGTGGCGCGGCGCATCGGCCGAATAGAAAACCAGGTTCAGTGACTGGCCGTTTGCATAAGCCTGGGCTGCAGCCACGCTGACGTCCCATGTGCGCGCCACACCTGGCCAGGGCGGCTGATTCTTCAGACCCTGCACACGAGTCATGCTGATGTTCTCGCCGGCCAGGGGCGCGTTGTTCCAGTTGATCGTGTGCTCATCCCATCCAGCGGCAGCGGTGAGCACCTGGATGACCGAATCGGGCGGGTCGCCCCACTGCCCACCCCCGGCGTTGCCAAACTGGTACAGTGTTACCTTCGCCGAGATCAGCACCTTGCCCGGCGGAACGGAATCGAGCGGAAAGGTCACATAATACTTCGAAAAACAGAGCCAGTCCGCCAGGTCGCCCTGGTTTTGAATGTTGATCTCCTTTGTACCGGCCCAGTTTCTCCAGCCCCATTCATCCCAGCGCAGGTGATCGCCGCAGTTCGTACCGCCGCCAACCATGGCGTCGACCACCCGGGCGCCGTTGCTGCCGTGGCGGATCGTCACTGTACCGCCGGGGCGGGCATTGACCACCTGGAATTCAGGCAGGCCAAATGCGAGCTGGCCCCAGCTTGCAGGCACGGTCTCCTGAAACGCGGGCGGCCAGACCTGAGCGGTAAGCGGCCCGTCGTCTTTATTGTCGCGATCGTGAACCTTCAGGGCCAGCCCCCAGACAGTACCTTTCGCGGGTGGTCCGGAGACTCCCAGGCTGGAAAACGGCACAGCAAGGCGCATGGTCCAGCCTGAATCGGCCTTTGCGTTGTCGTTCGGGGCCTGCCCTCGCCAGTTGGTCTGGGCGGTGAAAGGAATACTCACCTGTGACCAGCTGCCGGATTGACCGCGGTAGGCTGCCTGGTAGTCAGGGTCCGCCTCATCCCAGTTCAGCATCGCGTCAAAGCGGTAGCTGTTCCCATCCAGGCTGCCGCCCTGACTGCCGTTGAGGTTGAGAAAAACGGATACGGCATCCCAGTTCACGAAATCCTGGGGCTGGGCGCGGCGCTGGTACCATAAATACTTATCGATCACAGCGACATGGATCACCAGTTCTCTGGATGTGTAACCGACGCGCACATCGGCGTAGTTTTCAATGTCTGTAACGCTTCCAAACCAGAAGATCGCCGCTTCGCCAAAATTGAAACTATCCTGGAAATAGGGGGCGTTGACGCGCAGACCGGCGAGGTAGTTCCCCACCTGACCCCCAGTCCTTCTGGAGACCAGCGGGAGGAAGAGCGGCCGGTTTCCGTTTTGATACGCATTATCGACGTCCGGCGCCTGGGGGGCCGTGGGTGAGGTGCTGCTGTCGAGGCTGCCGGCAAAAGCAGGATGCAGTGGGAGGAGGGCGGCGAGCAGCAGGATCAGCAGCAGAAGCGCCGTAACTGGTTTTCTTTGTTGCATTGGGTCCTCCAGGGGTGCATTATCGTCAAAGATATTACCCGTTTCGTTCCCTTCGAATGTGAATATCATGTATAATGGAATTTAAGAACCGGTTAACAGGTCCTCACGCTGGGTTCCATCCAGGCGAACACAGGCTTATGATTACCTGCGCGGGGGATAAGATGCGCATTATTAGCGGTATTGGTTTATGCAGGTATCCAGATCGGTGGAGAGGTATGACCTGCATGAAATTCCTGAAGGGGAATAATCAAGAGGAATTTCCACAGCACACAGCGCTGATGTGAAAGTATTTTCAATGAATAATCACTTACACTCCCACCTGGCGTTCTGCCGGAGGGCATCGCAGCGGAAATGGTTCGTTCTGCTGGCCACTCTGTGGGTCAGCATCTTTTTTGTCAGTGCCTGCACCGCCCCGACAGAAGTACCGGACACCAGCGGGGCATCTGAAACGCTGCCCGTGATGCCAGCGGGAGCGACTCCCACCTTAGCAGAAGAGCCATCCGGCTCGCCAACTGCTGCGATCCTGATCTCCCGGCAGGCGTCAGCCACTCAGGATCCGAACTGCACCTACAGCATGCAGTACTGGGCGCAGCATCCCGAAGCCTGGCTGACCGATAACATTATCATCGGCCGTCTCACATACTCTATGCAGGATGCACGTCAGATCCTGGTCCAGAACAACCAGGACAGCACGCGTGCGCTGGTCTTAAAGGAGTTCTTTGCCGCCACGCTGAATGTGCTCAAGGGCGCCGACGGGCGGGTGATCGAGCGCGATATGATCGCAGCCAGCGATTGGCTCAACCGGCATCCGGCTTATGACCGCCTGACTCCCGAGGAGCGCGCGGAAGGGGAAGCTCTGTTCCGGGTGTTAAATGCCTTCAACCTGGGAGAGACCGGCCCGGGGCGCTGTGCGGACGAACCGGTGATCACGCTGACAACAGCGCCAACCGGCACGGCCACCGCCACCGCAACCGCTACCCGCCGGCCGGGCACCCGCCCTGCGGCGACGCGCACTCCGCGCCCGACGCTGCGCGGTCCGGGCCGCACCAGCAGCCCGCCCTCGACAACAGCTCCCGCTCCCACGGCAGGGGGTTCTACGCCAACGGTGGGCGGCCCGCCGCCTGCCACGGCCACCCGTCCGGCGGCGACAGCGACTGCGCGGCCAACGTCGACCGCAACTTCGCGACCAACGGCCGCGCCGACATCCACACCCGTGTTTCCTACGCCAACAAACCCTGTGATTCCGACAAGCCCGCCGCCCACCAGCCCGCCTACCCAGACGCCCGAGCCGGATCCTCCTACCGAGGAGCCTGCGCCTCCCACGGAGGAGCCCAGCCCGGAACCCCTGATCATTATCGACCTGCCTTTGTTACCGCCGATAAGAATTCCCTGAAAGACCGGCGGATGGGCTGTTAATACCGTCCACCGGCCTTTCAGAAAACCGCAGACATCCCTCTTGCAGGGATCTCAAACAACAAAAAATCCATAGAACTGGCACAAAAGGGGTTATGAAAGTGCGCCGCTATCTGGTTTTCCTGCTTATTACCATCCTGATCTCCAGCATCGTCCTGCCAGGCCTGCCGGCGCGGGCAGCGCGCCTGGCACTGCCGCTGACCGGCCCCGCGCTGCAGGAGGATCTCAACCAGGATCCCACCGATATCCTGCTCACTCCGGCGAGCGTCGCTGAGAACGAGGAAGCGGACACACCGGTTGGCACCTTCACGACAATCGACCCGGATGACCCTGAAGGAACGGCAGAATACACGTACACCCTGGTCAGCGGCGGTGAGGACTTCTACATTACAGGGGATACGCTTTTCACCTTACGTGAACTCGATCATGAAGTAGACCACCCGCGCACCATCCTCGTACGCACGGAGGACGGCGCCGGCGGTCTGTTTGAGAAAACCTTCGAAATCGAGGTCACAGACGTCAACGAAGCGCCTACCGCGCTGCTCCTGAGCACTAACAGCGTCCTCGAAAACCAGCCGGCCGGCACCCTGGTCGGATCATTGAGCACTGAAGATCCGGACGATGGCGACAGCCACACCTACACGCTGCTCAGCGGAAGCGAGGATTTCCAGATCGAAGGCAGCGCACTGATGACTGCAAAACCTTTCGACTACGAAGAAAAAGCCAGTTACTCGATCCTGGTCCGGTCTACAGACAGCGGCGGACTCTACATCGAGCAGCAGTTCACCATTCAGATCGAGGACGTGCTCGAGAATCAAGACCCCACTGATATCCTGCTCGCTCCGGCGAGCGTTGCTGAGAATGAGGAAGCGGACACACCGGTTGGCACCTTCAAGACAATCGACCCGGATGACCCGGAAGGAACGGCAGAATACACGTACACCCTGGTCAGCGGCGGTGATGATTTCTACATTACAGGGAACACGCTTTTCACCTTACGCGCTTTCGATCATGAAGTAGACCACCCGCGCACCATCCTCGTACGCACGGAGGACGGCGCCGGCGGATCCTTCGAGAAAAGCTTCGACATTGAGATTATTGACGTCAACGAAGCGCCCAGCGCGGTGCTCCTGAGCACTAACACCGTCCTCGAAAACCAGCCGGCCGGGACAGTGGTTGGAACATTGAGCACCGAAGATCCGGACGATGGCGACACCCACACTTACACGCTGATCGATGAAAGCGGGGAATTCCAGATCGACGGCAGCGCACTGAAGACAGCCAGAATTTTTGATTATGAGGAAGAAGACAGCTACTCGATCCTGGTCCGGTCTACAGACAGCGGCGGACTCTACATCGAGCAGCAGTTCACCATTCAGATCAGGAATCAACCTCCAACCGGCATCCTGCTTAATCCGGCAAGCGTAGCCGAAAATCAGCCTGCGGGCACGAAGGTGGGCACCTTCACCACACTTGTCGGCCCGAATGATGACAGCGAATCGCATACATATACGTACACACCGGTCAGCGGAAGCGCAGATTTTTACATTTCAGGCAGCACGCTGTTCACCGCGCGCTCATTCGATCATGAAAAGGAACCCTCGCGCACTATCCGCGTACGCGCTGAAGACAGCGCAGGCGATTCTATTGAGAAAACCTTCGAAATCGAGATCACAGACGTCAACGAAGCGCCGCAGGCGCGGGGTGAAACTTACGCCGTCCATTACAACGAATCCATTACCATCGCCGCGCCCGGCGTGCTGGCGAACGATTCCGACCCGGACGCAGACGACTGGCTGCGGGCTGTGCTGGTGGACAGCCCGCAGCACGCCAGCGCGTTCACCCTGGGCGGTGACGGCGCCATAAACTACCGCCCTCACCCGGGCTTTCTGGGCGAGGACTCCTTCACCTACCGGGCGCGCGACAGACGCGGTCTGGAATCGGAACTGGTCACGGTGAAAATCATCGTCTACGACGACGCCACACCGACCGTCAACTGGGTCGCACCGGTGGGGGACAACGAAACGTATGTCACCGGACCAGGGAGGATCCTGCTTGCAGCGGAAGCACAGGACGATGTGGAAGTACAGTACGTGGAATTCAGAATCTGGAAGGCGCCTCATTGGGTCGTGCTCGGTAGGGTCACGGAGCCTCCTTACGAGCTGGAGATCAGCACCTTCAGGCTGCACCACGGATACAACGAGATTCAGGTCATGGCTGTCGACAATGCATACCGTGAATCTGCCCAAATATCGATCCATGTGGTTTACGATGCGCCGTATATGATCTACATCCCCGTGCTCTCACGGTGAGCCCCTGACAGAGCAGTCTGAACGACATCTACTCAACGAATCCTCCCTGCCGGAGCAGCAGTTCCGGCAGGGAGTTTTTTCATCCAGGCGTGCCCCGGATCGTAACAAAAATGGAACAATTCAAGCTTGCTGTCGTCTGTTTATCGAGAGGCAGGCCAGGCATGCTCTGCTCATATCCGGCTGTCCACCAGGAGATCCATGCATGCTGCGTTACAAATCATTGGTGGGACTGGTTTTGCTTCCAATCCTCTTATACGAATGCCAGCGCGCCGCTCCGACCGCTATCCACAGAGACACAGATAATGATGCATCGATAAATGCCATCGGAACCACCGTTCCTGCACCCTTCCCCACAACAGCACCCACATCAGCCAGCACAGCGCCCCCCCGTGCTTACGCACCCCTCCAGCCCGCCGGTCACATCAATTCCCAATTAAGCCGCGCTTACCATCGAAGAATATGAAATCAGCGGCTCCATTAAGCTCGATCCGCTGACCTTTCAGCCAGTGCACGGGACCCAGGACGAGGTGCTCGCCCGCCATTCGGATACCCGGCAGAAGGCCGATCGAAAGACGACGCGCGCCTTCCTGGATGGAAAGCCGTACAGCGCCGTGCTGGTGGATTCTGAGACAGGGGATTCGAGTTCAGACCTGATCGTCCAGGTGCGTAGTGAAAACGAGGTCGTCTTCTCTGCTCCTGCCGGGGACGCCAGCCCGGTGGACCCCATCCGGGGTTTATGGGTCCTCGAACCGCACTGGTACCTGGAAATCACCCGTGTTACCACCTGGAACGACGGGAACACGGTGCACAACGAGGCCGTGGGGCAGGTTTTTAGAGACGGGGAGCTGCTCAATGAACGGCTTGGATACGGCGGGATATTCGGGTTTCAACTGCTTGACGGGCGGCCGTTCTATTTCTACACAGTGGAAGGCCAGGTGTACCTGGCCTTCGAACACCAGGACCTGCCGCTCGTTTATGATGAAATTCCCCACTACCTGTGCTGCTCTGGTGCCGAAATGAACCCCGCCGGCGGACCCAACTGGGTGAGCTTTTTGGGCCGGCGGGGCGACACCTGGTATTACACAGAAATTGGCAGCTATTAATCATTCGAGGCGTATTTTCTCTGCCACTCGTAAATCTTGTTCAACGCCTCGATTGGCGACAGCGCGTTAACGTCCAGGGCTTTCAGTTCTTCGACCAGGGGGTTGGTCTCCGGGAAGAAAGCGAGCTGGCGCGGCGCCTCGGGGTTGATCTTCACCGCTTTCCCGGAGGAAGCCTCAAGCTGCTTCAGGATCTCGGTGGCACGCTGCACCACCGGGCGGGGCAGACCGGCCAGCTGACCCACGTGAATGCCGTAGGAGCGGTCTGCGCCGCCGGGAACGATCTTGTGCAGGAAGACCACCTTCCCGTCGGCTTCGCTCACGGCCACATTGTAGTTGGCAACGCCAGGCAGCAGCTCGGCGAGCTGGGTCAGCTCGTGATAGTGAGTGGCGAACAGGGTCTTGGAACGGAGCTGCGGGTGGTTGTGAATGTACTCCACTACCGCCCAGGCAATCGAAACCCCGTCGTACGTGCTGGTGCCGCGGCCGATCTCGTCCAGCACCACCAGGCTGCGGGCCGTGGCGTGATGTAAGATATTCGCTGTCTCCACCATCTCGACCATAAAGGTGGACTGACCGGCGTGGATTTCATCCTGGGCGCCGATGCGGGTGAAGATGCGGTCCACCACGCCGATGCGGGCGGAGCTGGCCGGCACATAGCTGCCGATCTGCGCCATGAGTACGATGAGCGCCACCTGGCGCAGGTAGGTGCTCTTCCCCGACATGTTCGGTCCGGTGAGCACGTGGATGCGCTCCCCATCCACAAAATGCGTATCGTTGGGCACAAAGCGTTCGCCGCTGAGGGTCTGTTCCACCACTGGGTGACGCCCTTCCCGGATCTCCAGCACATCTTCGGGCACCACATCCGGCCGCACATAGCCGTAGAGTGCGGCGGCTTCGGCCAGGGAGGCCAGCACATCGAGCTGCGCCAGCGCACGCGCCGCTGCCAGCAGCCGGCTGGCCGAACGCGACAAGCGCTCGCACACCTCGCTGAACAGACGGGTCTCGATCTCGTGGATGCGCTCTTCGGCGTTGAGCACCAGGGCCTCGTACTCTTTCATCTCGGGGGTGATATAGCGCTCGGCGTTGACCAGGGTCTGCTTGCGGATGTACTCCGCGGGCACGTGGGTCGAGTTGGCCCGGGTCACCTCGATGTAGTAGCCGAACACCTTGTTGTAGCCGACCTTTAAGGTCTTGATCCCCGTCCGTTCCCGCTCCACCGCCTCCAGATTGGCGATCCACTCGCGGGCATGCCGGGAGCGCTCCACCACGCCGTCGAGCTCGGCCGAAAAGCCGGGGCGGATAACGCCCACATTCTGCAGCGTGGCCGGCGGTTCGTCGGCGATAGCGCTCTGCAGCAGTTCGAGTTCATCTGAGCACAGGTGGAAATCCTTCAGCACGGCCTGCAGCGCAGGTTCATCCTCCGGCAGCAGGCTGCGCAGCTCGGGCAGCCGCTTCAGCGTCTCGCGGATCGCAACCAGGTCGCGCGGCTGGGCCGACCCGCCGGCCACCCGGTTGGTCAGGCGCTCCAGGTCTCCCAGGGGTTTCAGGTGGAGGCGCACATCGGCCCGCAGCAGGCCGTCGTTGAAGAAGAAAGCCACCCCCTCCTGACGGGCGCGGATCTGCCCCACATCCAGCAGCGGCTTGCTGACCCACTGCTGGATCAGCCGCCGGCCCATGGGGGTGACCGTGTGGTCCAGCACGCCCAGCAGCGTCCCCTGGCCGCTTTCCCGGCGCAGCGTTTCGGTCAGCTCCAGGTTGCGGCGGGTCGCCGCGTCCAGGGTCATGAATTCGGAGAGGTGATACGTGCTCAGGCGCGTGAGCAGCTTCAGGGCGGCGGGCTGTATTTCGCTCAGGTAAGCGATGATCGCCCCCGCGGCGCGCACGCCCAGCGTCATGCCGCGCATCCCAAAGCCGTCCAGTGAGGTGACCCCGAAATGCTGCATCAGCGCCTCCCGGCTGCGGCCGGGTTCAAAGCGCCAGGCCGGCCAGCGCGTGATGTGACCGGGCAGCCCGTTATTCAGCTCCAGGTTGTCCGGCAGCAGCAGCTCGGCCGGGTTGAGGCGGATCAGCTCGGCGCGCAGCGGGGTCTGGATATCGCCGCTCATGAACTCGGTAACGGCGAACTCGCCGGTGGTGATATCGACGTAAGCTACCCCGGCGCATTCCTGTCCGCCCGAGTTTTCCACAACCGCACAGACCAGATAGTTATTGGCATCTCCCGGCAGCAGACCTGGCTCGACGACCGTTCCGGGGGTCACCACGCGCGTAACCTGGCGCGGGACCAGCCCCTTCACCGGGGTGTCGCCGATCTGCTCGCAGATGGCCACGTGGTAGCCGCGCTCGATCAGGCGGGCCAGGTAGTTCTCGGCAGCGTGATGGGGGATGCCGGCCATGGGCACGCGCACCCCTTTCGCCACGTTGCGCGAGGTGAGCACAATATCCAGCTCTCGGGCTGCAATTTCGGCGTCCTGGTCAAAGGTTTCGTAGAAATCGCCCAGGCGGAAGAAGAGGATCGCGTTGGGATACTGGCGCTTGATATCGAGATACTGCTTACGGATCGGGGTTACTTCGTCTTTCGGCATAAAGAGATTCTAAATTCAGGCCGGTAAATCGACAAGGCTCAGCTTGAGAGGGCCATTTGTTTGCGTTTTCAAAAGAGCGCGTTTATAATTCAACCACTATAATCCGCAAGACGAAGAAAGGAGAAAACCTGATGGCTAGCGTAACGTACGATCATGTGTACAAGCGGTTTGGGGACGTCGTCGCAGTCAACGACCTCAACATCCATATCGAAGACAAAGAGTTCCTGGTGCTGGTTGGACCGTCTGGCTGCGGCAAAACCACCGCGCTGCGCCTGCTGGCCGGCCTGGAAGACATCA
>Ga0134099_1002464_pt1 | contig 15166 bp, 15 predicted proteins | sample 10_taG_2_FD_105482 | JGI IMG/M metagenome (GOLD analysis project Ga0134099, IMG submission 105482) | Switchgrass degrading microbial communities from high solid loading bioreactors in New Hampshire, USA - 10_41_5_180_A2 metaG | ecosystem: Engineered > Bioreactor > Semi-continuous > Anaerobic >...
ATGGCTCCGGAGGCTCCATGTAAAGGGTGACCACTGCCGGTAGTAATCCGTACCTGCAAATTGGTAATAATTCAGGAAAATTGTTTGCCGAAATTTCTCCAAAAGTACTTGCCAGTAACAACTGGTTGAAAGCAAAACACAGCTGAATGGTTTAGTTTTTTATTTGATTAGTAAAGAATGCATAAAAGCTGTGTAATATAATAGAAAGGGGGCTGCACATATGTTCCCTGAAAACGGTCAGGAAAAATGCAGCTGTAAAAGGAAGTCCTGTCCCAGACACGGAAAATGTAAGGAATGCCTTGAGTATCATGCAATAAACTCTAAGTATTTACCCTACTGCAAAAGGAAGAAGTCATCTGGTTCAAACCTGTTTAAGAGCAAATAACTCTAAATTTAGGTGATTTATTGAAAAAACAAGGTGCTGTCCAGCAATGTACAGCACCTTTACTGTAATATATTTCAAATTACTTCTATGTCTTCTTAATAAATTCCAATCTGCATTTTGGGCATGTAATCAGGATTTTTCCCTTGTTTTTAGGAACTCGGACTTCCTGCTTACAGCCGGGACACTTATAATACCTGTGAGTTTTATAGGTACTGAGTCTTCTGTACTTTTTACCAAACCATGCTGCAATGGGAGTCCATATTTTCAAAAAAGCTTCGTTTTCTTTCCTTCGCCCGTTGTAATTTTTTGAAAGAGCTCTTAAAAGAAATAATAAAAAAGGAATGTAAACAAGAATATTCAATAATCCAACAGGGAAAATATAAAATATTATTGAAAGTATAAACGATAGAAAAAGAAGTCCCACCGACAACTGGTCAACTCCATATCTACCAATCATAAATTTTCTGAACCAATTCATAAACCAACCTCCAAAAAATAATACATATAGAGTATACCCAGTATAAAGACACACAAGTGTACGAATTACTCATAAGTTCAGATATATTATTAATAATATATGTGGGAGTATACCCTTTGTTATCAAATTCTAAAAAACATCTTTAACAATTAATTTACCATCATTGTCCAATGCATCACAATATCGCAATATAAAAAGGGTCCTTTTTTTCTAACTTTTATTTTTATGTCTATTAAAATGATAACACTAAATCCGGAAATGTACATACTTGATAAGTTATATAAAGTATGTTAAAATATTATCAATATTAGGTATAAACTGAACTATTGGTCATACATTAAGTTCCGAGTTCAAAGCAAATGGCTGAGAATAAGGGGCACCGAAATAAAACTAAATAAATAGTCGTTCTGATTGCATGAGGGTTAGTCCCGAATGGTAAGACGGTGCTAAAAGCTATATTAAATTTATCCTTGATATGATGGGTAACTATATTTGAACTTGCTTATCATATCACGTGTATGGATGAATTTTGTTAAGGTGCTAGAAAAGACAACCCTGTGCCGTTTTGTGCATGGGGTTTATTAATTTTATTCAGGAGGTCTATCTATGGAAACCAGAATTGCTTTAATTGCAATCATAGTTGATGATATGTCTTCAACAGACAGACTTAACAGCATACTGCATGATTTTAGCAAATATATAATAGGCAGAATGGGGATTCCGTACAGAGAGAAGGGCGTGTGCATTATAAGTGTTGTTGTTGATGCACCCAATGATATTATCAGCTCTCTTTCAGGAAAACTAGGTATGATTCCGGGGGTAAATATAAAAACCGTATATTCCAAGGTATAGTGGAGGTTAAAGTTATGTATAACAGCAAATCAAAGGTAGCAACTGAATTTATTAATGATCAGGAGATTTTAGATACTCTTGAGTATGCAGTATATAACAAGGAAAACAGACCTTTACTGGAGGATATTCTCGAAAAAGCTGCGCAGTTCAGGGGATTAAGCTATAAGGAGGCGGCAGTTCTTCTGGAATGTGAACTGGAGGACGTAAAAAGCAGAATATACTCTTTGGCTGAGACAATAAAGAAGAAATTTTACGGAAACCGTATTGTAATGTTTGCTCCACTGTATCTGTCAAACTATTGTATCAATGAATGCCGTTACTGTCCTTACCATGGTTCCAACAAACATATCGCCAGAAAGCAGCTTTCTCAGGAGGATATTATTAAAGAAGTAATAGCTTTACAGGATATGGGACATAAGAGGCTTGCTCTTGAAACCGGTGAAGATCCCGAACACTGCCCTATAGAGTATGTCCTTGAAAGTATAAAAACCATATACAGCATAAAGCACAAAAACGGTGCAATACGTCGTGTAAACGTAAACATAGCTGCCACAACTGTTGAGAACTACAGAAAGCTGAAGGAAGCCGGAATCGGCACGTACATTCTGTTTCAGGAGACCTACCACAAGCCCACATATGAATACCTCCACCCCAAAGGCCCAAAGCATAACTATGCCTATCATACAGAGGCAATGGACCGTGCCATGGAGGCTGGAATTGATGATGTGGGGCTGGGTGTGCTGTTCGGGCTTAATCTATATAAGTACGATTTTGTGGGCTTGCTGATGCACGCACAGCATCTTGAGGATGCAATGGGCGTCGGCCCCCATACTATAAGTGTTCCGCGTATCCGTCCGGCTGATGATGTCAACCTTAATGAATACTCAAATGCTGTTCCTGATGAAATATTTGAAAAGATTGTTGCCATACTTCGTATTGCGGTACCGTACACCGGAATTATCATGTCAACAAGGGAATCCGAGAAAACACGGGCAAGGTGTCTTAAATTAGGAGTTTCTCAAATCAGCGGAGGCTCGTCTACCAGTGTGGGAGGCTATGTGGAAAAGGAGAAGGAAAACACTGCACAATTTGAGGTAAATGATACAAGAACACTGGATGAAATAGTAAACTGGCTTATAAGGCTGGGGTACATTCCAAGCTTCTGTACTGCCTGCTATCGTGAGGGACGAACCGGCGACAGGTTTATGAGGTTGGTCAAGAGTGGTGCAATTGCAAATGTATGTCAGCCCAATGCTTTAATGACCCTAAAGGAATATCTGGAGGATTATGCTTCGGAGGATACAAAAGCTCGTGGTGAAAAAATGATAGCTGATGAGGTGGAGAGACTTCAGAATCCTGATGTAAAAAGAATAGTTAAAGAACACCTGAGTGAGCTTAACCAGGGTAAGAGAGATTTCAGGTTTTGATTTTATATAAAAAACAGTTAATTATCTTACTGTATCATATTGAAAGGATGGTGGATATGAGTCTGACAAATACACCCGGTGCAAACAGACTGCACATAGCATTGTACGGAAGAAGAAACAGTGGTAAATCTTCATTAATAAACGCAATAACGGGACAGGATATTGCGCTGGTATCGGAAATAGCCGGAACTACAACAGACCCGGTATATAAAGCAATGGAACTTCACCCTATCGGTCCGGTTATGTTCATAGATACTGCCGGTTTTGATGATGAGGGAACTCTCGGTGAAATGAGAATTGGGAAAACACGAAAAGCAATTGATAAGACAGATGTTGCCATTGTATTTTTTTGCGATACAGATTTCTCCTTTGAGGAGGAATGGGTGTCAGAACTGAGGAAAAGAAACATTCCAATTGTACCAGTAATCAATAAAGCCGACATAATTGATAATGGTACTGAAATAGAAAAAAGAGTTAAAGAGGCTTTTGACTTATCTCCGATTTTGATAAGCGCCAGAGAAAAGACAGGCCTGGACAGAGTAAGGGAGGAACTGGTCAGAGCAGTACCGGAAGATTTCGAGGTTAAAAGTATTACGTCACATCTTGTGGAAGAGGGAGATCTGGTACTATTGGTTATGCCTCAGGATATTCAGGCTCCCAAGGGCAGACTTATACTGCCGCAGGTTCAGACAATTCGTGACCTTCTGGACAATAAATGCCTTGTTATGAGTGTAACCACTGATAAGCTTGAGCAGGCTCTAAAAACCCTGGTTAAGCCCCCAAAGCTGATAATAACCGATTCCCAGGTGTTCAACAAGGTATATGAACTTAAACCTGCCGAAAGCCTGCTTACATCTTTCTCAGTTTTATTTGCAGAATATAAGGGAGATGTTTCGACATATGTTAAAGGAGCTGAAGCCATAGATAAACTGACAGAGGATTCTGCGGTTCTTATAGCAGAGGCCTGCACTCATGCACCGTTAAGTGAAGATATAGGGCGTATTCAGTTGCCCAGACTGCTGAGAAAGAAGGCTGGGGAAGGACTTACTATAGATGTTGTCAGCGGTGCCGATTTTCCAAAGGATTTGTCAAAATATTCACTGGTTATTCAGTGTGGCTGTTGTATGTTCAACAGAAAATACGTTCTCACCAGAATTGCTATGGCTCAGGAACAGAATGTACCTATTTGCAATTACGGAATAGCCATAGCAAAGTTAAATAATATACTGGATAAGATTGCTCTATAAGAGCAGGAAGTGCCTTGGCAGAAATTTGCAGGACAGAAGTTATCTCTAATTTAAAGCCGGGTCACTGGTTAATCAACGCATGTTTTGGTGTGTGATTATGTTTTATAAATTTGACAAATAATAGACTACAGGGAGTAAGCGAGTATGATACCTTGTTAATATGAAAACTATTCTTATAGGGAAATACTGACATAATATTAATTATAATATCATATGACATCAAAAGCTTACAAAAATATTGCATAATTAAATTAATATGATAATATAAATATTAGATAATTTTTAACTTGAATATTTGTAATAATTTAACTGAAGTAGTTATACAGTTAATGTATATCTGGTTAAATTTATCAAATTGTGTTAAGGGAGTTGTTTTATTTGGGTTTTGGACAGGACATAGGCATAGATTTGGGAACTGCTTCAGTACTCGTTTATATTAAAGGAAAAGGTATCGTATTAAGAGAACCTTCCGTTGTAGCTATAGATAAGAATACAAACAAATTATTAGCTGTTGGTGAAGAAGCAAGAAGGATGCTGGGCAGAACACCCGGTAATATTGTTGCAATCAGACCCTTAAGAGAAGGTGTCATTTCAGATTATGACATTACGGAACGCATGTTGAAATACTTCATAAACAAAGTTACTGGCGGCAGAAAGCTATTTAAGCCAAGAATAATGGTTTGTGTACCAAGTGGTGTTACTGAAGTTGAAAAACGTGCTGTAATTGATGCCTCCATGCAGGCCGGCGCCAGAAAGACCTATTTGATAGAAGAACCTATTGCAGCTGCTATAGGCGCAGGAATTGATATATCCAAGGCCTGTGGAAGCATGGTGGTTGATATGGGCGGCGGTACTACAGACATAGCTGTAATTTCCCTTGGAGGAACTGTTGTAAGTACATCCATAAAGGTTGCCGGAGATAAATTTGACGAAGCTATTGTCAGATACATGCGTAAAAAGCATAATATCATGATTGGTGAGAGAACAGCGGAAGAACTGAAAATAAATATCGGTACAGTTTACCCCAGAGTACAGGAAGTTACTATGGACATAAGAGGAAGAAATCTTATTTCTGGCCTTCCGAAGACCATAACCATTTCTTCCACTGAAATGATGGAGGCTCTTGAGGAGCCTATATCCAGTGTTGTTGAAGCAGTCCATTCTGTTCTTGAAAGAACACCACCTGAACTGGCTGCCGATATTAGTGACAGAGGAATAGTCATGACTGGTGGAGGAAGCTTAATTTATGGCTTGGATAAACTTCTTCAGGAAAAAACCGGAATAAATGTAATTATTGCCGATGATTCCATATCCTGCGTTGCACTGGGAACAGGAAAGGCACTGGATAATATCGAAGCGATAGAAGAATCCATTCTATCAGAAAAAAGAGGTAGCAGAAGATAAATATGAAAAAAATACGGGTTAGCATTCAGATACAAGCTAACCCCTTTTTATATCATAAAAGGTGATTAATGCGACAATTGGTAAACATTAATTGTTGAAGAACCACTTCTTTCTATGGATAGTAAGTATTTTCTTATAAAGTATTTATAAATAATAACCGATATACAAGTGATGACTTTTTAACGAGGAGATTTCTCATGATAAGAGGGTTATATAGTTCAGCCTGGAGCATGATTGCAAACAATAAAAAAATGGATGTTATCACAAATAACCTGGCAAATGTTAATACCAATGGTTATAAAAAGGATACTGTGGTTTTTGAAAGTTTTCCTGATTTGCTGACAAAAAGAATAAATGATACTAAAAATTCTTCAAATATTGGTTCAATGGAGTTAAGCAGTGATGTGGGAGAGATATTTACATACTTTACTCAGGGTCAGCTAAGTCAGACAAATAATTCAATGGATTTAGCAATTAATGACTCCAATACCGCACAAGCGGCTAGTCCTGCCTTCTTTACCATTGGTGTGGCTGGTGCTGACGGTGAAATGAGAGAGTTGTATACAAAAGATGGTTCTTTTGTATTGAATGCCTACAATCAATTGTCTACAAGAGACGGTCATCTTGTACTGGGACAGAATGGCCCGATAACTCTTGAACCAGGTGCCTTTTCGGTAGATGATAAAGGGAATATTGTTCAGAACGATACCGTTATAGATACCCTTAAAATAACCCAGTTTGTTGACGGAACCAAGCTGAGAAAAATCGGTGATAATTTGTTGGAAAACACCGGAAGTGAAACCACTGATTTTACTGGTACAGTTTTACAGGGCTTCACTGAAGCATCAAATGTAAATGTTATAGATGAAATGGTGGACATGATTACGGTAATGAGAGCGTATGAAGCAAATCAAAAGGTACTTCAGTCTCAGGATTCCCTGCTGGAAAAGGCAGTAAATGAGGTTGGAGTTGTCAGATAATATTTTGTTTCCTTAGGAGGATAAAAATTATGATGAGAGCATTGTGGACAGCGGGGTCGGGTATGAAAGCCCAACAGTTCAATGTGGATGTTATTTCAAATAATCTTGCAAATGTTAATACAACAGGATATAAAAAAGAAAGAGCGGAGTTCAAGGATCTTCTTTATGAAACTATGGAAAGAGCCTATGTACTGGATGACAGCGGAAAACCAGTTAATCTTCAGGTTGGTCACGGAACGGCCGTAAATGCTACAGTTCGTAATTTTGACTCTGGTAATATTGATAAAACCGATTCACCATTGGATTTTGCCATTGAAGGTGAAGGATTTTTTATGATATTGTGCCCCGATGAGGAAATAAGATATACCAGAGATGGTTCATTTAAATTAAGTGTAACCGAGGATGGATTAAGGAAATTGACAACCTCCGATGGTTATTCTGTACTGGATGATGCTGAGCAGGAGATAATATTTGATACTGATGTTGACATATCCACTCTCACAGTTACCTCTCAAGGACTTTTAAGCTATAAAAATGCAGAGGGAGAAACAGTTTCTCTGGATCAAACCATTGGTGTGGTACACTTCCCCAATAAATATGCGTTGGAAGCAAAGGGGAAAAACCTGTTTGAGAGAAATTCCGCAACTGGCGAGCCTATTTTGGCAAGTGAAGATACAGCCGGGAAGAGTGAAGTTAGACAATATTGCCTGGAGTCCTCAAATGTTTCGGTAGTAGATGAAATGGTAAAACTTATAGTAGCTCAAAGAGCATATGAAGTAAGTTCAAAGGCAATTCAACAGTCAGATGATATGCTTCAGATTGCAAATAACCTTAAGAGATAATTTGACTGACGTGGAATATGGTGAAAACTAATTTGTAAGTAGGGTATATTTCACAGTAAAACCCTCCGAAGGTTTTTTACTACTATTAAATATGCGCTATGCACATATTTAAGCCACTTACAATATCAAAACCATTTTTTGCGGCATAGGAGGATAGCATGGGAATTGACGGTATAAATTCAAATATCAGAAGCTCTGTTGACAGTGCTCAAACCTATAAAGCCAGCTCAGCCGATAATGACTTTGAAAGAAGGCTGAAGGCTGCCGCTGAAAAGGGTGAGGAAGCTGAGCTTAAGCAGGTATGTAAAGAATTTGAAGGTATTTTTTTAAATATGCTGTACAAGCAGATGAAAGCTACAGTGCCCAAATCAGATTATCTGAATAGTGACTATGGTACTGAAATGTATAATACCATGATGGACGAAACCTTGGTTGAGGCAATATCACAAAAAGGAATCGGTCTTGGAGATTATTTGTACAAACAGTTATCAAAACAGTATTTGAAAACTGGCAGCACTGAAGAAGCTGCAGGTGGAGTAGTAGATGAAAAGAAGTAATCTAAAAAGGGTTATTATTACTATATCGTTATTGACATTGTCCTTCATAATTTTATATGCAGGGCAATTTTTGTTTTTTAAAGAGGAATTATCTGAAGAGCCATTGAGTGAAGTGGCAACCAGCAGTGAGGTACGGCCTTCAGCTCCTTTGGAGGCAAAGCCATTTCCAATTAAATTCATACATTCTTCTGAAAAGATAAATGGCTATAAGCAGGAGATTTTCATTGTGGAATTTGACCCGTCGGATGAACGTGTAGAATTTAAACCCGTTCTTTCCTATGATAATGTCTTTGGCTTTGAAAAGCTATCTGAAATTTCAGCCAGAACAGGTGCTTACGCAGCCATAAACGGAGGCTTTTTTTATGAGTACGGAGATCCTGTGGGTATGGTAGCCATAGACGGCAAACTTTACATGGCAGCAACCGGATATGACCCGGTTCTTATTGTAGATGATAAAGGTCCACGGTTTGAGAAAATAGTATCAAACATATATTTTACATATAATAATAAAAAAATTAATATAAATAAACTTAACAGGACGGGGAAGGACGGAAACATTGTATTATACACAAACGAGTATGGTTCTTCAAACAGGGCGGAATTAAAAAATACCTCCCTGAGAATAGAAAATGGCACAGTTACGGAGATTTTTGAGAATCGAACGGAGGTGTCACTAAAGGAGGGCAGCCAGCTTATCAGCTTTTATGGAAAGAAGGCCTCACTTCCAAAAGAATTGGGAATAAAAAAGGGAGATATTTTAAGTATTGAAATAAAACCTGATTTCAGTGAGGGTTATCAGGCCTATAGCTGTGGAAGTATGCTGGTAAGCGGAGGAAAGGTGGCTGCACCCGATAGTGACAGGTGGGTAGGTACATTACTGAATCGTGACCCTCGTACAGCTATAGGTATAAAAGCTGACGGCAAAATGGTATTCATGGTGGTTGACGGACGGCAGCCAGGTTACAGTACAGGGCTTACTGGGAGAGAAATGGCTGAATATCTTATTAAATTGGGAGTGAAGGAGGCTGCCATGCTTGATGGTGGAGCAACCTCACAAATATTTGTTGAAGGCAGCTTAAAAAACAGACCCTCTGATCGAGGAATAGCCAGACCGGTTGCCGGGGCCTTCATAGTCAGGCTTAAGGAAAACATCAAATAAAGTAATTCAGAAAAGCTATTCTGCTAATCTAAAATATTTATTTAAATTTCAGTAAAAAAAGGAGTTCACTGTTGGGTTGTAGAATATATTACCTGGTCGTAATTAAAATTAAGAGGTGTTGATATGTTGACAATTCAGGAAATAAAACAAATTCTTCCCCACAGATATCCGTTTTTATTGGTTGATAAGATATTAGAGCTGGAACCTGGTAAAAGGGCTGTTGGCATAAAGAACGTCACTGCCAATGAACCATTTTTTCAGGGGCACTTTCCCAATTATCCAATAACGCCGGGAGTTTTGATTGTAGAAGCTCTTGCACAGACAGCAGGAATTGCTGTTGCAGTACAGGAGGAGAACAAGGGGAAGCTGGGTGTCTTTGCAGGTATTGAGTCAATTAAATTTAAGTATCAGGTTCAACCCGGAGATACCCTGCAGCTGGAGGCAGAGATATTAATGGCCAAAATGGGAGTAGTTAAGGCAAAGGTAAAAGCAACTGTTGACGGTAATGTTGCAGCTGAAGGTGAGATTAAATTTGCCATGATTAAGACTTGATGCCTGCTGTAGTTTCCTAAGTAATTTACACTCCATCACATATATGTGCATAAGTACAGGTACACTGTTTAAATTCAATAAATGGAAACACATACCTAAAAGAGCTTACAGAAATTGTAGGTATCATCGTTAACTGCTTAACTGGTAAAACAGCAGTCTCCGGGGAATAAAAAGTATGGTGCCCGACGGAGATTACGATGCAAGTATTTTATGCTCAAAGTAAAAGAAGGTCACTTTGAACTCAAACCGAGATATGGCTGGTCCCGGTTGAAGCCCTTTCTAAAAAATACTTGCTTTAGATCATACATTTTCAGGTAAGCTCTTTGTGAAGTCCATTAATTTATTTTTTAATGGATATAGTATAAAGCTTTGAAGCTGGAGTTACTTATTAGCCCTGATGTTCAGGAACATTTCACCACATCTGACTATGTCACCTGCACCCATTGTCAGTATGAGGTCGCCGGGTTGAGCATTTTTGTCAAGATATAGGGCAATATCCTGAAAATCACTGATATAAATGGCATTACCGCCCCTTTGACGGATTTTTTCTGCCAATGTGCTGGAGTGAATATCCCCGGGGTCTTTTTCTCTGGCTGCATAAATATCTGTGATAATTATATTATCGGCTTTTTCAAATGAACTTGAAAATTGGTCAATAAAGGCCTTTGTTCTTGTGTAGGTGTGGGGCTGAAACACGCACCAGATTTTGTTGTGTTTTGTGTTTGCGGCTGCATTGAGAGTAGCCTTTACTTCAGAAGGATGATGGGCGTAATCGTCTATTACCTTTATACCATCCACCAGACCTTTCAACTCAAACCTTTTGTGACTACCGCCGAATTTCATCAGGCCTGAAACAATACTTTCCATACTGCAGCCGCAGGTGTAGCTTGCGGCTATAGCAGCAAGGGCATTGCTCACATTATGAGGACCTGGTACCGAAAGACTCACAGAAGCCAGCTTTTCACCTTCTTTATACACATCGAAGGAAGCACAACCAAGTTCATTATATTCAATATTTTTGGCAGTCCACATGGACTGAGGATTTTTCAGTCCGAATGTTATTATGTTGCATCTTTTATCTTTTATAATTGACATAGTATTGTCGTCGTCAGCGCAGGCAATTACATATCCATTCTCAGGAACCAGAGATATAAACTGGGAAAATGTGTCCTTTATATGCTGTAAGTCCCTGAAATAATCCACATGATCTACTTCAACATTCAGGATAACAGCCATAAAGGGATAGAATTTCAGAAAGCTCCCATAGTATTCGCAGGCTTCTGTTATAAAGAATTCTGAATTGCCAATTCTGGTATTGCCTCCGATGCAATCCAGTTCTCCTCCAATATGTGCCGTAGGGTCGGTGCCTGCTTCCAGCATAATTGTTGTTAGCATGGAGGTGGTAGTGGTTTTTCCATGGGTACCCGATACAGCTATTCCAAAGGAATGTCTTTTCATAATCAGTCCCAGCAGTTCAGCCCGGTCTATAACGGGAATATTTAATTCCCTTGAACGTTGCATTTCAGGATTTTCTTCCTTAACAGCCACTGTATAAACCACCAGATCAGGAGAAGTAATATTATCTGCACTGTGGCCAATGAATATTTGTGCACCTTTACTTTCAAGCTTTTGTGTGGCTTTGGAGGATTTTATATCTGAGCCGGATACATTGTAACCCTGGCTTAAAAGAATCTCTGCAAGGCCGCTCATACTGGAACCGCCAATTCCAATAAAATGAACGTTTTTTGTATTTTCTGAATCTAACAGGTTAGACAAATTCATAAAGAAAAAACACTCCTTTGTGATATTACTATATATATTATTACTCAAAATATTAGAGAGTTCACTGTTTATTTATATAAATGCCTCATTTCAGAGGAAAATTTTTCACTTCGGAAAATTTCATATAATCGGGTATTTTACAAGGTGATGGCACACATGGTGCCCATAAAAATAATACCTTATTTTCTTCCAAATGTAAAAGAATAAAAAGATAGTCCAGGAGCAAGAATATAAATATATGGTAAATTGTATGTCACCTGAGAAAAAAATATTGTATTTATTTAGTATTAATTTTGTATTATTTGTGCAAATTGCGGTATTTAAGGTTACTATTCCGAATAATAAATAGGTTTTCAGTTTTATTATTCAAATTTTTATTGTATAATAATTATTAATGCTTAAATTTATGTGGGGAGATAACATGGATAAAATCCAAAGAAATGAAAGACTTGCTGTAATTACTAAAATTTTGTGTGATCATCCAAATAAGGTTTTCACATTGGGGTATTTTTCTGAAATGTTCGGTTCTGCCAAATCTACTATCAGTGAAGATCTTGACCTTTTACAAAAAACCCTTCAAAAGAACAGTATGGGAAATATTTGTACAATACCGGGTGCATCCGGTGGAGTAAAGTATGTGCCGTCAATGAGTGAGGCAGATATGAAGAGAACCCTTGAAGAGCTTTCGAGGGAATTGTCTAATCCGGAAAGAGTACTGCCAGGCGGCTATCTTTATATGCTGGATATTATATATAATCCTGAATGGGTAAACAAGATAGCTATGATGTTTGCCAGTAAGTTCTCACATCTGGAACTGGATTGTGTTATAACTGTTGAAACCAAAGGTATTCCTCTTGCATTTGCCACTGCTCAGTATCTGGATGTTCCTTTGGTCATTGTTCGTCATTATAATGAAGCGACAGATGGCGCGTCTGTTAATATAAACTATGTTTCAGCTTCTGCCAGAAAAATACAGACAATGGTACTTCCTATGAAGTCCCTGAAAAGAAATTCAAAACTTTTATTTATTGATGATTTTATGAAGGGCGGAGGTACTTCAAAAGGGATTATTGAAATGGCTAATCAGTTTGACAGTGAAGTAGTAGGAATAGGTGTATTAATTGAAGCCAAAACATCAAATAAGAAACTGGTTGATAACTATATTTCTCTGATTACCTTAAACGCTGATCTTCTGGAAAATTCAATCATAGACATAAAACCAAATATGTAAAATAAATTCTTATATAAGCTGATATTACTATTATATAGGAAGTTGTAATCCAAAATTGGTTTTGATTACAACTGCCTTTTTATTTTCCCGGAAGAGTATATTTCATTAATTATTATCTCACTGTCTTTGCTTAATACAGACATTTATTAGAAACAATGTAGAATAAATATAAAGATTAACATAAAAGGTCGAATGTGCCTGTAAAAATATCAAAAAAAATGTAAAAATATGAGCAAAAAAGAAGGAATATTTACCAAGATGGCGAATATTAATATTAACTTAAAATATTTCTTGGAGGGTTCATCATTATGGAAATTACAGACATTAGAATCAGGAAGATTGATGCTGAAGGAAAAATGAAAGCGGTAGTTTCAGTTACTTTTGATAATGAATTTGTGGTTCATGATATCAAAGTTATTGAAAGCCAGAATGGATTGTTCATAGCAATGCCAAGCAGAAAAACACCTGACGGAGAATTTAGAGACATTGCTCACCCCATAAATTCAGCAGCCAGAGAAAAACTCCAGACAGTTATCTTAGCTAGTTATGAGAGTTCATTACAACAGGAATAATTTAATAAAAGAAAAAAAGGATACTTCAAGGAGTATCTTTTTTCTTGTCTGTAGAGCATTTAATTTGTCCAGGAAAGATACAATAAAAATAATATATTCTTTTACTACTTTTTAAATCTGTATAATATATTAACCATATAAAACCCATTTTTGTTATTGTTAATAGTTGAAATTATTAATTAAAAATGAGAGAATATACGAGTCGGGATTATATCACTTTTAAGTGAAAGATTTTTTGATTTTCATACGGTGAAAATATTTCCCGGCTTCTGTAAACGCCGCTGTTGTGCTGAAATTTTTCTATAATTGAAAATTGCATTTGATTGAGGCGTTATAACCTGTAAAATACAGTGGGGGCTTTGAAAATGAGTAATATTCTGGGAATGGTAATTTCCGACAGAAACAATAGTGCTTTTAAATCCAAAAGTTCTAAGGAAGGCCATAAAGCATTAGGAAAGAGTATTCAGCAGTGGGCAGCCACAGGAATGGCAGATCTGACGGCTGGAATTCAGTCAATTACCTTTGAGGAACTGGAAAGATTTAAACAGTTAATCAGTACTGCTGATTTGGTAATTATTAACTGGGCGGATCAGCCTTTAATATCTGACCAAACATTCCGAAACCTTTATAATAAGCACTTAACTGAAGGAAATGATGCTACTGCTATATTTCCGGATTGGCAGTCTGATTCCACAAATGAAGCGGCAGTTTATATCTTTAGAGGAACTGAGTTATTAAATAAAATTAATGAGCTAAATGTTCTTAACCTTTCTAGGGAAGTATTGAAGCAGTGTTTTCTATCTATTAAAAATACCAATAAAATTTTAACAGAGGATTGTAAAGAGTTTCTGGTGGTAACCGACAGGATTGCTTTTGCTGAGGCTATTTCACAGCTAAAAACGAAAATTTTAAATGAAATTATGCTTTCGGGAGTAACAATTGTCGATCCCGCATCAACTTATATAGATGCAGGAGTTTGTATTGGTGAGGATACAATCATACTTCCCAATACAATACTGGAAGGGGATACAGCTATTGGTGAAGACTGTATTATCGGTCCAAATTCAAGAATTTCAAGCTGTAAAATAGGAAATAATGTTGAGGTAGCCAATTCTGTCGCTGTTGACAGTTTTATAGGAGATGAAACTCACGTGGGGCCTTTTGCCTATTTGCGACCGGGCAGCATGATTGGAAGTCAGGTAAAAATTGGTGATTTTGTCGAAATAAAAAAATCAGTTATAGGTGACAGAACCAAAATATCACACCTCACCTATGTGGGAGATGCCGAAGTGGGCAAAAATGTTAATATTGGCTGTGGTGTAGTATTTGTTAATTATGATGGCAAAAATAAGAACAAGACAATAGTCGGAGATAATTCTTTTATCGGCTGTAATACAAATCTTGTATCGCCGGTTGTTGTTCACAATGATGCTTATATAGCTGCTGGCTCCACCATTACTGATGAAGTACCTGAGAATGCCCTTGCCATAGCAAGAGAACGTCAGGTAATAAAAGAAAACTGGGTAATAAAAAAAGATATGAAGCGTAAATAATTTTATTAACATTAGTGATAAAAAAGTCCAGCGGTAAGATGTCAATAGGTAAACTGGAAAAAGATCTTTGAAAATTGCCTATTGTTTGAGCTGCTTTGGCGCAAAAAGAGAACCCTAAATAAGCCCTGCCATTTTTGCTGGAAAA
>Ga0134099_1002465_pt1 | contig 15163 bp, 8 predicted proteins | sample 10_taG_2_FD_105482 | JGI IMG/M metagenome (GOLD analysis project Ga0134099, IMG submission 105482) | Switchgrass degrading microbial communities from high solid loading bioreactors in New Hampshire, USA - 10_41_5_180_A2 metaG | ecosystem: Engineered > Bioreactor > Semi-continuous > Anaerobic >...
ATGGACCTCGGTGAGTCGTAATGGGTGAGTATCGTGAGCCTCCACTCGTACAAACAGTTGCCGAGGCCGAGGCCCAGCAGCTCGAGATGCCTGAGCGATTCGAGGACTGGCAGTTCTTCGCCCTACTCATGAACGGGTATAGCATCGCTAAGGAACTGGGAATGGCGGAGTATGCCGATTGGTCATGGGAGCAACTTGACCGATACGACCAGTCTGGCGAGTGGCACACAAATACGCTCGGATTACGGCTCATCTTGTTCTTCTATCAGCGGTATTTTCACCACAGTGGCCAGCCTGTTTATTTGCAGGACTTCCACCGCATTGACAGTCTGCTGCACACGATCGCCGAGCGGCGCGGCTTGGACTACCAGACAGACGTCGAGGCGCGCGCACGGTTCCGCATGAAGGAGGGTCTGCCGCCGGTGTCATTAGATGAGTATATGGAACAGCAGAAAGGCGACGACTAGAACATGGCACTAAGCAATCGAGATCGAGTCGAGCGGGTGCTGGACGCCCTCCGCGATGGCCTGGGGCGGTACGTGATCCGCGAGTACAAGATGGTCTACAAGGGCCACGGCCTGATGAATGCCGTTGAGCAGAGTCTCGGCTACGCAGCAGACGATTTGCCCGACGAAGCTTTCCGCAGTGAAGAAGGGCTGCTGCGCTTCCTCGACGTGCATAAGCTGCTCACACTCATGCTCCGCGACTGGAACAATGTCTTTCACGACAAGCTGGGGCATGTGGGGCGCTCGTACGTCAGCGAGTTGTATGAAGCGCGCAACAGTTGGGCACATCAAAAGGCTTTCACGAACGATCAGGCGTACCGGGTTGCCGACACCGCACAACGCCTGCTGAAGATGGTCACCGCGGCGGAAGAGGCGGCGCGCGTCGAGGAGATCAGCAAGGGCATGCTGCGGCTGCGCTACGAGGAGGAGCGTGAGAAGGCGAAGAAGGCAACGAGCCCGCTCAACAGCCAGGCCGCCGAGGTAATGGGCCTCAAGCCCTGGCGGGATGTCATCACCCCGCATCCGGACGTTGCCAGCGGGCACTACATTGAGGCGGAGTTCGCCGCTGACCTGTCGCAGGTCGTGGCGGGCACAGCCGCCTCCGAGTATCAGGACCCGGTTGAGTTCTTCCGCCGCACGTACCTGACCGAGGGCCTGCTGTCGCTGCTTGTCACAGGCATCAAGCGGCTGACGGGTCAGGGCGGCGACCCGGTCGTACAGCTCCAGACTTCGTTCGGCGGCGGCAAGACACACAGCATGCTGGCGATGTACCATCTGGCGGGGCCCAACCTGGAACTGGGCGACTTCCCTGACGGCGATCGCATCGCCAGAGAAGTCGGCGACATCGATATGCCGGAGGCCAACCGGGCGGTGATTGTCGGCACCAACTTCTCGCCGACCAACCCGACGCACCACGCCGACGGCGTGACGACGCGCACGCTGTGGGGCGAGATCGCCTGGCAGCTTGGCGGCGCGGAAGGCTACGCGATGGTGCGGGAGGCCGACGAGCGGAGCGTCAGCCCGGGCGCGGACGTGCTGCTCCAGGTGCTTAAGACGTTCGCCCCCTGCCTGATCATCCTCGACGAGCTTGTCGCCTATGTCCGCAACATCTACGGGCAGACCGGCCTGTGCGCTGGCTCCTACGACTCGGTGATGACCTTTATGCAGTCCATTACCGAGGCGGTGCGCCGCTCATCGGACTCGCTGCTGCTCATCTCGCTGCCCGAGTCGGACAAGTCGGGGCGGTCCGCTCTGGAGGTTGGCGGCCAGATCGGCTTGCAAACGCTCGAACAGCTTGCCCATATCGTCGGGCGGATCGAGTCGGTATGGAAGCCTGTTACCGCGCGTGAGAGCTTTGAGATCGTGCGCCGCCGGCTGTTCAGCGATGACATCGACTACGCCTCACGCGATGCGACGGTCGAGGCGTTTGCCGACATGTACCGCAATAACAAGGGTGAGTTCCCCTCCGGCGTTTCCGAGCGCGAGTACATCGACCGCATGAAGTCGGCGTACCCCATCCACCCTGAGCTGTTCGACCGGCTCTACGAGGATTGGTCCACGCTGGAGCGCTTCCAGCGCACGCGCGGTGTGCTGCGCCTGATGGCCGCGGTCATCCACGAGCTGTGGCGCGGGAACGACCGCTCGCTCATGATCATGCCGGGCACCATCCCGCTCGACGAAACGCCGGTGCGTAATGAGCTTCTGCGCTACCTGCCCGATACGTGGTCGGCGGTGGTGGATGTAGACATCGACGGCCCGGAATCGCGCCCGTACCGGATCGATGGGAATATCCCGGCGCTGGGGCGGTACAGCGCGGCCCGGCGCGTGGCGCGGACGATCTTCATCGGCAGCGCGCCTTCGGTTGCCGCGCAGAAGATCCGCGGGCTGGAAGATGTGCGGATCAGGCTTGGCTGCGCGCAGCCGGGCGAGTCTATCGCGGTATTCGGGGATGCTCTGCGCCGGATGGGCGGTGAGTTGACCTACCTGTACTCGGAAGGCTCGCGCTACTGGTACGATACGCGGCCAACCGTCAACAAGCTGGCACGTGACCGGGCACAGACGTTCACACAGGACGAGGTCAACGCGGAGATCATCGAGCGGCTGCGCAGGGTGCCGCGCCCTCGTGACTTCGGCGGCTTTCACATCGCCCCGCCGGATACGTCCGATGTTGCCGATGACGACCGGGTTCGCATTGTGGTGCTCCATCCCGACGCGACTCACAAGCGCGCTACGTCGGAGACGGAAGCGCTCGTCGATGTAAAGCAGTTCCTCCACAATCGCGGCTCCGCGCAGCGGCTGTATAAGAACATGCTTGTGTTCCTCGCTGCCGACGAGAACGACGCGGTGTCGCTCAGGGACGCAGTGCGAGAGTTCATGGCATGGCGGTCTATCCGCGATGAAGAGGAGCAACTCAACCTCGACGCACAGCAGCGACGCCAGGTCGCCGAGGCGCTGCGCAAGGCCGATGAGACCGTCGATCTGCGGGTGAGGACGGCCTATAGCTGGCTGATCGTGCCTACGCAGCCCGACCCCCTCGGCGAGATCGAGTTCCAGTCGAGCCGCATCAGCGGTGACGACAACTTCTACAACCGCGCCGCACGCAGGCTGTACAACGACGGCCTGCTCATCACCGAGTGGTCGCCTGACATCCTGCGCATGGAACTGGAACGTTATATCTGGGACGATGAACGTGGCTGGGAGGTCAGGCTCAAGCAGTTGTGGGAGTATCTGGCGCAGTACGTGTATCTCCCGCGCTTGCTGGACCGCGACGTGCTGATCAAGGCGGTGAAGGACGGCGTGAGCCGTCTGGACGCGCCGTTTGCCTACGCGGCTGCGGTAGACGCCGACGGGTACCATACAGGTGTTGTGTTCCGCAGTACGGGCAGCATCTACTTTGACCAGAACAGCCTGCTGGTGCATCCGGAAGCACTCAACGAGCGCCCGGTGCCTGAGCCGCCCGTCGTTGAGCCGCTACGAGGCCCGGGTGGCAAGGGCGTCACAGGTGGCACAGATGGGGATGACTCAGGCGGCGGCGTGCGGGGTCCGGTCAAGGAAAGGGTAAAGGTTGTCAGCCGCTACCATGGCCGGGTGACCGTCGACGCGCAGCGAGTTAACAAAGATGTGGCCCAGATCGTCGACGAGGTGATCGAGCATCTCACGAGCCTGGTGGGTTGCGACGTGAATATCACGGTTGAGATCCAGGCCCGGAAGCCGGATGGCTTCGATGAGAATATCATCCGCACGGTCAACGAGAACAGCCGCACGCTGAAGTTCGATCACTTTGCCTTTGAGGAAGATTGAGGCTTACGCTTAACTGAATGAACATACCAAGGCCCCGAGCAATCGGGGCCTTATTGTTGATGGCTGTTCGAGCAACGTCACGCGCCCTCGCGGCTCCATCGCCGGGCCGGGGCGGTCGTGGGCGCCCTCTCCTCCTCGGCGGGCGAGCGGTACAGCACCAGAGCGAACCCCATCGCGAGCAGTGGTACCAGAAAGCCGTTCGCCACCAGCGATAGCTGATTGCCCACAGAAGCATAGTGCGCGGTGCCGTGTATCGAGGCTGCCGTTTGCGCTCCCCAGGCCAGGGCTAAGGGCAGCAAGGCCAGCGTGCGCCCTGATTCACGCTGAGCGCTCAGCACCCACAGGGGCGCCACGAGGTACACCAGGACAAACCAGCTAATCTTGAAGAGGTGATAAGCGGTTGGGCCGGGCAGCGAAACCCAGTAAGTGATGTCGATGCCTGCCAGCAGGCAGATCATACTGCCCGGGAACAGGACCGCAGCGCTGCCATGCCGTTCGCAGAGCCACAGTCCGAGCGCGACAGGGAGCAGGTAGAAGATGCCGAGGAAAGGCAGGCTGAGGATGCCAGTCAGCAGGTCAGGCAGATGGCTAGCCGTGAAGACAGCGACAAGCGCCGCGAGCAATCCCCAGGCCAGCCGGGGTGTGTGGTACCGGTGCCTGAAGCGGTGAACGCCCATCGCCGTGACCACCAATCCTGCCGTAGCGAGCGCGAGCAGCACCACCGTTCCAACGGGTGTCGGCAGGCGGCTAAGGGCGAAGACGAGCACAATGGTGAGCGATCCGGCGCTGTACATCAGCCAGCCCGGTATGATGCTGCTCCCCCGGCGCAGGCTCTTGATCCACGCCCACAGGGTGACCAGCAGCACACCGCACGCAGCCGCGATGATGAGTGCGGGCGGAACCGTCACGCCGACTTCATTCAGGCTGTAGAAGAGCACATACAGGAAGGCCGGTGCGAGTGCGAGCAAGCGTGTCAGCAGAGGTAAGGGTTTGGCTTGCCGGAGGTCGGCGGCTAGACCAACCTGATGTGCGTCCAGGTGCTCGCGTGCTGCGCTGTGGAGAGTATCCAGCAGGATGTGCAATATCAGTTTCTCCTCGGCGAATGCGCGCTCGGAACGCTGAGCGTCCCGCAGCAGGTCGCGGAAGTGCGTGAGCATGAGGTCGCCGTATTCGCGGCGGTAGTCGAGCGGGTAGAGGTGGAGCAGCAGGCGGTAGAGGCGCTCGGCGAGCATCATGACGCGTCCCCCAGCCCGAAGGCGGTGCTGTCGAGCACGTTTTTCTGCCGGGCGAGCCGCAGCGCCTGCGCCAGCCGCTCAAGTTCGGCTTGCAGCACCCGCCGACCGTAGCCGGTCAGCTCGTAGTAGCGGCGGCGCGAGTCGTCGAGCGCGGGGTCGGGGCGCTCGTTGGTCTCGACGATCAGCCCTGCCTTGAGCATCCGCTTGATGGAGCCGTAAAGCGTGCCTGGCCCCATGCTGATCTGACCGTCGGTGGCGGCTTCCACTTCCTTCATGATGGCGTATCCGTGCTTCTCGCCGTCGGCCAGCGCCAGCAGGATGTGAAAGACCGCCGGGCTGAGGGGGAGTTCGTCCTGTGGGTTGCGAGATCGGGCTTGCATAGGCTTTACCCTCGACTATATCGGTGACAGGTATAATATATCTGTTGACGATATAGTAGATGATATTCAGCCTGGAGTCAAGAGGGGGCGTTTTTCGCATCGATTCTCCTTCATCGCGGCGTGGTGCCGGCCATCATGCTGATGCCAAACTACGCCACCCGTGACGTTTAGGCTAACTGAAGCAAGCAGACGTAACATGACGACTCGCTGGAGTTGTGCTAAGGTAGACAAAATGTGGTTTTGTCCTCCTAACGCGAGTGTCCAGTGGGCAGCCCTCGTAACAAAGGACATTGCTATGCTGGTGATCACCTGGCTCTCAAACGCTCTTATTGTCATTTCCGTTCTTGCTGTTGCAGCAACCGTAATTGCCATTGGCGTAAAGCTAGGCACCAAAAAGTGACGAGCGAAAGATAGCTTAACCGCCCCCTTTCAACACATTCGGAGGCTGCAATGAGAGCCTTTTGTCGACTCCTCGGCACTGCCGTGGTTGTCGCTACTCTGAGTGCCTGTACGCCCATCTCCGCACCCGCCTCTCCTCCCACCACTGCCACGCTGCCTACCTCGCCCCCGTCACCGGCTGCGACCCACACGCCACAGCCAAGCCTCACACCGACCCTCAAACCTGTAGATACCGTCGCACCAGCAGCGACCCCAACCATCGTGACAGCCGCCGACCTTGACGTGAGCGGCGAGGTCGCGCTGGAGCTTGTCGCGCAGACCGGCGGTGCTGTGCGGTCAGTGGCGGTCGAGGGGGACGTGGCGTATGTGGGAGTTGGGCCGCGGCTGGTAGCATTCGACGCGTCCGCGCTGCCGGAACTTCAACTGATCGGCCAGAGCGATCTTCTGCCGGGCAGCGTGCGTGCGGTCGTGGTGCAGGATGGAATGGCCTACGTGGGCGCGGATCACCACGTCGTTGCGCTGGACGTGAGCGACCCGGCGGCGATGGCCGTGGTTGACGAGCTTGAGCTGCCCGGCCCGGCATCGGACCTTGCGCTTGGCGACGGCACGCTGTACGTGGCGGGGGTGGCTGCCGTGGACAGCCCCGCGCCGGTCAGCGAGTTCGGTGAGTTGCAGTTCACGTCCCACGTCACGGCGCTCGACAGCCGCAGCTTGACTCTTTTATCCTCACAGACCATTCCGGTTCGCATTGATCAGATTGTGTGGGCCAACGGCGCGGTATATGCCGCGGGTTCCGGCTGGGGTGGGGAACCGTCTGCTAATCTGTGGGCACTTGAAGCGCGGACAAGCGGTGAACTGGATGAGCCGATCAGAATATGGCAGGGTCTAGATGATGTACGCAGCCTTGCAGCTTACGCCGATGTGATACTTGTCGGTCACTACTATAAAGTTACTGCGCTCGACATCAGCCAGCTACAGCAGCCCAAACTGCTATGGGAGTCAGAGGAGTTTGAACACGGGATTGTGGCCGGCATTGCCGCACAACACGGGCTACTCTACACCAGCGGTTATCAGGCTGCGGGCGCTTACGTGCCTGCCTACTCGGCGCTTGAACCACCTCGACAACTGTCGACCGAGCAAGCTGCGCCTGCGTCAACTCAATCCGCGGTCGCAGGCGAGTATCTGCTGGCGGCGGGTGGCGGCTTCCTTGACGTCTATCCTCTCGCGTCCCTCATCCCCGGATGGGAGTGGCCCGACCCCATGCCGGAGCGAGTTGCAAGGTACCAATCGCTCACATGGGCCGACAGCGCCGTGGTGAGCAACGACATCTTAGTGGTCGCAGACATCTCTAGCGGTTACCGTGGAAGCTCGACAATTGAGCTTCAAACATTCCGCCTGCCCGGTCTTGACTTACTCGGGAGTCTTGCCGATCTGGAGGCCCAACAGGCCCGTATTGCTGCGGAAGGCAGCCGGGCTTACCTCACAAGCGGTCGGGGGGATCTATACACCGTTAACCTGGCCAATCCAGAAGCACCAGCCCTGCTGAATGTACAGCCGGCGGGTACGCCGTTCGACTGGAGCGTTCAGCCCATTGTGGCGGACGGCAGGCTGTACGCCCGCGAAACACATGAACGCGTCATCGCCGTTGACCTGCTCGCTGCGGAAGCTCCGCGGGTGGCTGCCCGATATTACACACCACAAGAGGCGCGAACGCTCGCTCTCGGTGCCGGATATCTGTTTTATAATGACGACGCGCAGTTGCATGTGCTCGAGGCTGCCTCGCTAGAAGAGGTCGGTTCGTTGTCGGTGCCCGGCATCCGGCACATCGCGGCTGACGGTGACCTCGTCGCCGCGGCCTCTATCCTCGACGGGCTGGTGCTCGTCTCCGCCAGCGACGCAACCAATCCCGAAGTGGTCGGGCGCTTAGAGTTCAGGGGAGCATACAAAGTGGCGCTGAGCGGCGACCTGGCGTTTGTCATCGCGCAGCCCAACAACTACGACGACGAGAACGCTCGGTTGTTGATTGCCGACATCAGCGATCCGGCCGCGCCGCGTGCGGTGGGGCTCCTCGAATCTCCTCCTCTCTTCGGCTACGATCCGACCGTGACGACGTGGGGCGAGCACGTCATCATCCATAACTCGGACGCTGGCATCTACGTCTACCGCATCACGGAGTGGACGGATGGCAGCGCCAGCAGTCCACCCCCCTCAAACTGGCCGATCCGTCACGTGTTTGAAGCGGGTCCGAGTGCTAATGTTGGCGATGTTCAACTCTCTGCGGATGGCAGCCGGGTGCTGCTGCAGGAGGGGAACCGCGTCGTGGTGTTAGACGGCGAGACGGAAACGACCCTCAACGTCGGGCAGGACGGCCATGTCGAGGGATCGCCGGGGGGCGGCATTGCACTCTCTGCCGATGGCAGCACAGCGGCGTTCTGGTCCTCGGCGACCGATCTGACAGGCGACGATGTCAGTGCCGATTGTCCGGCAGACTCGGAGCAGGAGTGCGGATCGCTGTTCTTCTACGATATGCTGACTGGCACTATCTCTCGCACGGCTGTCGGCGAGCCGATGGGCGGTGTAAGCCGCATCTATCCATCCGTTGCGCTCTCGGCAGATGGGCGCTATGCCGTCTTCACCGCAAGCGGAAACCTGCATAGCGGCACGCTGCTCCTCGACCGCGTGACGGGCACTATCAGCCAGATCAGCCCTGCAGCCCTCGCCGCAGATATCTCCGCCGATGGGCGCGTCGTGGCATTCATCGAAGATGGTGAGATGTATGTGTTTGACCGGCAAGACGGTGATGTAGAGTGGATCAGCCAACCGGTGAGTGACCCTGAGGACGAGGGCGAGAGCAGCGTTCAGCCAGGTCACGAGGGAGGCAGCGCGCATGTCGACCTCTCGGCTAACGGCCGCTACGTCGTGTTCCAGTCGGGCGCCCCTCGTCTTGTCGAGCGCGATGTGCCATCCTGCATCAACTATACGGGTGATGAGCTCCCGGCCTGTTGGCATGTCTACCTGTTTGACCGGGAAGCGGGGACGATGGAGATGATCAGCGTGAGTGATGAGGATGAGCCCGGCGACGCGATCAGCGGTGGGGGCTACGTATCTGCGGACGGGCGCTATGTGCTCTTTCACTCCTTTGCCGGGAACCTGACACCGGAGGGTCCGATCACCTGCCAGCACTACGCGCAGGGTAACTGTCCTGAAGTGTACGTGCGCGATCGGGAGGTGGGGCACACGGTGCTCATCAGCCGGGGCTGGGGCGTACAACTGCCAGATGGGCCGAGTTGGTCCAGAGCCATCACTCCTGACGGGCGCTACGGGGCAATCACGTCGAGCGCTGGCAACATTGCCCCCGGCAGCGAAGGGCGACAGGGCCTCGCGGGGAATGCGCTCCTCGTCGACCTGCCTGCGCTGCTGGAGCGAGTTGAGAACGGTAGCAATTGAAGTGAAGGTGGCTGTGGGGCGGGACAACAAAAGCCCATTTCAGGGCTTGTTTGTGGGCCCGACAGGATTCGAACCTGTGACCGACCGGACAATACGATGGTCTGGTGGGGCTATGATTCTGCTCTTCTAGCGGGCATAACGTCTCCTAAGCCGCGTTTCCTCCCCGTCGTTTGACCTCGGTGTAGCAAGTTGTTCTCGCAGCTTTTGCCATTACTTCCGCGCTTTCTACTTCCTGTGCGATGTTGCACAGATGCCTCTCTTCTCGCGGAAGCTCCCCACTCCTCAACATAATTAGTAATGCCTTTGATAGTATACCGAGTTGACCGAGTTGCGAAGTGTGATACGATAATTGCATCCTCGATTCTATGTTGCAGTACCTGCAACCACTTTATCCTATACTGACCCCAACCAGACTATAAAGGACAAACGATATGAGCCGAGCCCTTGTTCGCGCCCAGCGACTTCAACGACTTGAGGAACTGTTACTCGCCGCGCCACGTGGCCTAACCACAGAGGAGCTTGCCAAACAACTCAATATACACCGAACGACCGTCTGGCGTGATCTTCGGGACTTGATGGAAACCGTCCCCATTTACCAGGACGGTGATCGATACAGTATTGACCGGGCAACCTACCTGACCAACGTACGCCTGAGCGCCGGGGAATCGCTAATGCTCCACCTCGCCCTGCGCATCATGATCCGCCGGATGACGCACATACCGCCTATCATGCTGACCGCTCTGGAGAAGCTGGCCCTGGCGCTGCGCGACCCGGTGACATCCGACCTCATTGATTCGCTCACCCGACTTCGTAGTGAACGCCCCCTCGACCAGAACCGCGCGCGCGTCTGGGAAGTGCTCGTGCAGGGCTGGTTGGAACAGGTCACCGTCCGGTTTGTGTATCAGAAGTTCCAGGCCGAACGCCCCGCGCAGTACGAAATCCAGCCTTACCTCTTCGAACCCGCAGTGCTGAGCGAGGGAGTCTACGTACTCGGCTACAGCCTGACGCACCACGCGCTGCGTACGTTCAAGGTCGAGCGAATTGTCCGTGCGACTCTCACCACGCAGACGTTCCAGCGTCCCGCCGACCTCAATGTAGACGAGCTGGTACAGCATGCCTGGGGGATCTGGTACGGTGAGGAGCTGACCGACGTTCATCTACGTTTTCGCGATCCGTCTGTCGCCCGGCGAGTTCGTGAGACACTGTGGCATCCTTCCCAACGCCTTGAGGAACTGCCAGATGGAGGCGCGGACTGGCTGGTCCGGGTGGCCGGCGTCAAGGAGCTCATCCCCTGGATTCGCGGCTGGGGAGCAGACTGTGAAGTGCTTGCTCCGGATTGGCTGCGAGCACAGATCGCACACGAGATGAGCCGGGCCGCCCGCCTGTATCAGGAGTAGCGACGATGTCACCGTACCTGTCTTCTCTCTGGGCCAAAACCGCCAAAGATGGCCGCATCCATCTGCTGATCTACCATCTGATCGACGTTTCTCAGGTCGCCCTGGCGATGTGGGATCTGGCTCTCGGGGACGGGATGCGCCGGTGGTTCCGTGAGTCACTTGGGCAGGGTGATGAAACGACTGCCAGGCTGCTGGCCTTCTGGATCGGGCTGCATGACATCGGAAAGGCCTATCCAGTCTTCCAGGGCAAATACAAGCCAGCACAGCCCGTTCTGAGCGCCGCCGGGATGGCAGTGTCACGCCATGTCGATATGACGATACCGCATGGCTGGGCGACGTTCGACGCCCTTGGTCACCGCCGGCACGGGCTCCTCCATACGTCAACTGCGCTCGATGTGCCGGCTGCTCAGCAAATCGCGCGGGCAGTGGCCGGCCATCACGGAAGCTGGCCGCTGCCACAAGAAACCCAGCGCCTCATCGGACGTAACCGTGGTGATGAGGCCTGGCAGCAAGCACGAGAACAGCTATTTGCTGGGCTGGCAGAAACGCTCGACGCTCCCATCGATGTCCGCGTCACCTTCTCACCGGAGGACCAAGGAAAACTGAATGCTTTCCTCACTGTGCTGTCGGGCTTGACTTCCGTGGTGGACTGGATTGGTTCGATGGAGGAATTCTTTCCATTCCACGGCGAGCTGATGCCACTGGCCGACTATGCGGCGCTCTCCCGACGACAGGCCGAAATGGCCGTGCGGACAACCGGCTGGGCCGAGTGGCAGAGCAGTGGTGACCTGCTCTCGTTCACCGAGATGTTCGCTGATTTCCGGCCCAATGCACTGCAGCAGCAGGTGATCGACTTCACCGAGCGCAGCGAACCGCCCCTGCTCGCCATTGTCGAGGCCCCAACCGGCACCGGCAAGACAGAGGTCGCTTTCTACCTGGCCGATCGGTGGACGCAGATGGGCCGGGGGCAGGGCATCTATATCGCCATGCCGACGCAGGCCACGAGCAACCAGATGTATGACCGCACGTGCGACTTCCTGCGGACGCGCTACCCTGATTTGGTGGTTGCACCCCGGCTGCTGCACTCTCAGGCTCAGTGGCGCATACGACCCGATGAACAGCGGCCTGCAAATCTCGAAGATGACGATACAGCCCACGTGTTGCGCTGGTTCATGCCGAAGAAGCGCGGACTGCTCGTCCCGTTTGCCGTCGGCACGGTGGACCAGGCGCTGCTTGGCGTGCTGCTGACCCGCCACTTCTTCGTGCGGCTGTTTGGCCTCGGCCAGAAGGTCGTGATCTTCGACGAAGTCCATGCCTACGATACCTACATGAGCACGCTGTTCGAACGGCTTCTGCAGTGGCTGGGTGCCTTGGGGTCATCCGTCATTATTCTGTCTGCCACTTTGCCAGAGAGCGTTCGGCGCCGGCTGGTTAGCGCATACACCGGACAGCTGGAAACGGCGGTCGAGCCTTCGACAGACTACCCCCGGCTGACGCTTGCCAGTCGCTCAACGGTTATCACAACACGGCTGGCCGTGGACGATCTGCCGTCTCGCAGTGTGCATCTGGAGTGGCTGGGACGCGATGACGCAGATCTGGTTGCACTGGTGCTCCGGCACTATGACATGGGCGGCTGCATCGTCGTTCTGTGCAATACGGTCAAGCGTGCGCAGCAGGTCTACTGCCTGCTTAAAGATGTGATCGACGAGGACGATCTTCTGCTCTTCCATTCTCGATTCCCGCCTGTCTGGCGGCAGGATATCGAGCGCGAGGTGCTGGAACGGTTCGGCAAGGCAGGGCGGCGTCCCGAACGCGCCGTGCTCGTCGCCACGCAGGTTGTCGAGCAGAGCCTAGACCTCGACTTTGACTTGATGATTACCGACATACCGCCCATCGACATGCTCATCCAGCGAGTCGGGCGGCTGCACCGGCACGATCGAGTGCGCCCCTTACACGTCGCCGTGCCATACGTGTATCTACGGCAGCCCGAGTTCGACGCACGCGGCGTCCCTCATTTCGGGCGTGGGGATGAATACATATACGGTCGGTTCCCACTTCTTGCGACGTGGCTTCACCTGCAGGATAGAGACAGGATTGTGCTTCCAGACGACACCATTGACCTCATCGAGGGTGTGTACAGTGAAGCGTGGCGCTCCCTGCCCATGCAGGACGAACTCGATCAGGCATTTGCCGAGATGCAGGCAACGGAGGTCGCCGACGCTATCGAAGCGCAGATCCGCGAGATTTACCCGCCCGATGCAGAAGGACTCCTGACCCAACCCAACCCGGCTCTGTCCGAGGATGACCCCAGCACACACGAGCGGTTCCGGGCGCTCACACGGCTGATCGACCCCGGCGTTTCCGTCATCTGCCTTCACCACACTCCGAACGGTCCGGCGCTCGACCCGGATGGCTGGCAATGGGTTGACTTCGGTTCAGCGCCGGACCGCGAAGAGATACAGCAGATCTTGCAATGTGTCATCACCGTGCAGGATCGGCGGCTGGTACCGGCCCTCGTCGATGCCCCCACTCACCAACTGCCCGCAGCATGGCGAGAGACGGAGCTGCAACATCACCGTATCGCTGAATTTCGGGAGGGGCGCTGCCCGGTTGAGGGCACGCCTTATACGCTGGTTCTGACCAGGGAGCTTGGTCTACAAGTTACGGAGGAAGACTCATGACCCCATCCTTTAACCTGATTGTCGAGCCCTGGATTCCATGCACGGATCAGGACGGCAGGCCCGTCGAGCTGGGCCTGCGGGATGTCCTGCTGCGCGCGCACGAGCTGCGGGGCTTGAATAGTGACTCGCCGCTTACGACGATCGCTCTTCTGCGGCTCCTGCTAGCTGCTCTCCATCGAGTGCTGGGCCCTGAGAATGAGAACGACTGGCTTGCCCACTGGTCACAGGGCATGTGGGACGCCGCTGCCCTCGATCCATACTTCGAGGCGTGGTTTGACCACTTTGACCTACTGCACCATGATCCCGCCCAGCGGTTCTTTCAGGCCGTGCCAGAAGAGGAATTTGGACCGAAGGCGATCATTCATCTTGTCCACTCACAGGGCAACACGCCCACTTTGTTTGTTCACGACACCGATGTCGATGAAATCGGTCTAACGCCTGCGGAGGCTGCACGGGCGCTCATCACAGCGCATAGCTGCCAGCTTGGCGGGCTGATCGGAGCAGGCGTCTCTGCGCCGACCAGCCCGGCGGCTCGCGGGGTAAGTTTTGTGGCAACTGGCAGAAACCTGTTTGAGACGCTCGCCCTTAACTGGTTCCCGTATCCTAACCCGGACGTCTTCGTCACGTACCCCGGTGACCGGCCCGCCTGGGAGCTTGAGAACCCGTATCAGGCGGATCGGCAGACTGTCCGTGTCGGGAAGAAGGAGGAGGTGCTGCCGCTGGGCTATTTGGACTATCTGACCTGGCAGAATCACCGCATCTGGCTCGGGGCACCTGGTGAGGACGGCCTTATCCGCGAGGTATACATGGGAGTCGGCAACCCTAAGCTGCATGATTCCGTCATGAACCCCATGTATCACTATCGCAAAACGTCGAGTGGGCTGAACTATCTGCGCTCCAATGAAACCCGCATGCTCTGGCGAGACAGCACCGCCCTGCTGCAGTATCGCGACCCGGACAACATCAGACCCCCATACTGCATTCGCTGGCAGGCACAGTTGTTCGACGTTACAGGTGAGTTGGTCGATCACGACGGCTATCTGGCTGCCGGGATGGGGAACAACCAGGCGAAAGTTTACTTCTACCAACAGGAGCGACTTCCACTGCCCTCTATTTACCTGGCTGACGAAAATCTGTTCACCGACTTGCAGCTCGCCATGAACAAAACGGAAGACGTTGCCCGCACCACGCGGGGCGCAGTCTCCCGGCTGGCCGAGCTTGTGCTCTCGACTTCTGCGGACCAGCAGGGCGGACGTAGCCCCGACCGGGGTGACGTGCGGAATCTCGTTGAACACTGGGGCGTGATGCGAGAGTACTGGGGCAGTCTGGAGCCCTTCTTCTGGGAATTCGTAAGTGCCCTCCCACATGACCCTGACGCGGTCCTCGACTGGTGGATGGGCGTCCTCAAGCAGATTGCAGAAGCGACGTTCCAGCGGGCTGAAACGCTGGCCGGTACCGATGCTCGGGCGCTGAAAGCGGCAGTGGTGGGCAGGCAGCAGCTTAACGCGGGCCTGAAAAAACTATTCAAGTCTGGACAGGAGGCATAGCCAATGACAGAAATACACCCGTTTATCAGCTATCTCACCGGGACGCTCGCCAAAGACCGGGGCGCGCTGGCCGCGCTGCGTCGTGGGCTGGGGCAGCCACCAGGCCACGCGCCCGAGATGCTGCGCTTTGTCGTGCCCTTTCTATCGGAACGGCCTTCGCGCTGGGAGGAGAGCACGCTCTACCTGATCGCGTCGCTCTTCGGGCTGCACCCTGCCAACACGACAAGCGGCAATATGGGCGATCACTACGCCGCACTCCGCACGCCGGAGA
>Ga0134099_1002475_pt1 | contig 15105 bp, 13 predicted proteins | sample 10_taG_2_FD_105482 | JGI IMG/M metagenome (GOLD analysis project Ga0134099, IMG submission 105482) | Switchgrass degrading microbial communities from high solid loading bioreactors in New Hampshire, USA - 10_41_5_180_A2 metaG | ecosystem: Engineered > Bioreactor > Semi-continuous > Anaerobic >...
TGAGCACGCTCTGAACCTGTTCGGCGATCCCGGCGGCCACCAGGCCCGGGTCCGTGATCAGCAGCGCCCTGCTTCCCAGGCCGCGGACGTGCTCGCCCAGACGCGCCACCGTTCCCGGGCCGAACTCGATGTGCACCGGTGCAATAAAACGAAAAACTTCCATTCGAGGCGACCTCCGTCAGATGTCCAGTTCCACGCCCACCCCGAGCGACCGGGCCTTTTCGTAGACCACGTGGGCCGCGGCCACGTCCTCGAGGGCAAGGCCGTTGGACTTGAAAAGGTTGATTTCATCCCTGCTCAGCCGGCCCGGGACCTTGCCCGCGACCACGTCGCCCAGCTCGTGTACGGCATCCCAGGTAATGGCCCCCTCCTGCACGGCGGCGATGAGGTCGCCCGACTCCATCCGGGCCTGCTCCACCGAATCGGCGGCGATGAGGCCGCAGCGCCGGATCGCCGCGGCGTCCAGCTCCCGAGCCGCTGCGCGATTAGAACCCGCGGCCAGCACCGTCGTTCCGGGAGACAGCCACTCGCCGAACACGACGGGCTCCGCGGCGTTGGTGATCGTCACGACAATCGCCGCGCCCGACACCGCCTGCCGGGCGCTCTCCGCGAGCACCAGCCGCACGCCGGGCAGTTCGGCGGACATCTCCCGGCAGAATGCGGCGACGTTCCCGGGCCTGCGGCTGTACACGCGCACCTCCCGAACCGGGCGCACCGCGCAGACGGCCGCCACCTGCGTCCGGGCCTGCCAGCCCGTGCCGATCAGGCCCACGGTCTCCGCATCCGGGTTCGCCATGTACTTGGCGGCCACGCCGGAGGCGCACCCCGTGCGGACCTGCCCGAGCTTGTCCGCCTGCATGAGCGCCAGCAGCGCCCCGGTCTCGTCGAACAGCATCACGTAGAACCGCGCCCCGGCTGGTCCCGTGGTGTACGCCTTGAACCCCAGCCGGCCGACCGCGGGCAGGGCCGCATTCATGCAGTGCAGCGTCACTGGCCCGAGCGAGGCCCGATGCCGGGGCCGGTTGCTGGCCCGGCCCTCCCCCTTCTCCCTGAAGGCCTCTTCCACCGCCGTGAGGATGGCCGGAAGCTCAATCAGCCGGGACACGTCCGCCTCAGTCAGAAACAGCGCCATCCGCCTCGCCCCTTTGTCTGACCACGATACTGTCGCCGTTGCTCAGGCGAGCGTCCAGACTCGCCCGCCGCCCGTTGACGAAAAACTCGACACCCTCCGCCAGCTCCACGCCCAGCATCTCCACCAGCGTCCCCACCGTCGCGCCCTCCTTCACGACGAGCTGCACATAGGGAAGATGATGGTACCAGCGCACGGGCTCCTCGATGCGTAGTCGCACTTCCATCTGTCAGGCATCCACCTCCTGGCCGGGCACACCGCCCCCCGTCAGGGGACCAGCACCGGCTTCAGCGTCCGGCGGGCCAGGGCGTCCTCGAACGCGGCCTGCCCCCGGTTCAGCGCATAGCGTGACAGCAGCGGCTCCACCGGCAGCAGCCCGGCCTCCAGCAGCTGGATCGCCCGGACATAGTTGGGATGGCTGGAGGCATAGGCGCCGCGGAGGGTGAGTTCGTCCCGCACCGCGGTGGTCATGAACAGCGAAGCCGGTCTGGCGTATAGGCCGACCAGGGTCACCTGGCCGCCGCGGCGCACCGCCGTGAGCGCCTCGCCCAGCGCGGCGGCGGAGCCGGAGGCCTCGATCAGCACGTCGGCCGGCCCGCCCAGCAGGCCGGTCAGCGGCTGCTCGTCGGCGACCGCGGTGCGGAAGCCCATCGCCTCGGCCGCCCGCAGGCGGACGTCCCGATCCGCCGGGGCACCTACGACCGTCACCTCCGCGCCGCAGAGCCAGGCCGCCAGGGCGCACATCAGCCCGATGAACCCGGGCCCCGTCACCGCCACCCGATCGCCCGGGGTGATCCGGGTGCGGTCGAACACGGCATGAAGCGCCACGGAGACCGGCTCCACCAGCGCGCCGAGGACCGGATCCAGCGACGGCGGAAGGGGCACCAGGAACCGGGCCGGAACCCGCACGTACTCGGCCATCCCGCCGTCGTAGTGCAGGCCCTGCACCAGCCGGCGGCTGCACAGGTGCGTGTCCCCCCGCCGGCAGCCGGGGCAGTCGCCGCAGCCCTGAATGGCGATCGCGCAGGCCGCCTGCCCGGCGGACCAGCCGCTGACCCGCTCCCCCACCGCCGTCACGATCCCGGCGAACTCGTGCCCCAGCGTCACGGGCACGCGGACAAACTCGTACCCGGGGTCGTCGTTGTAGGCGTGCAGGTCCGACCCGCAGACGCCGCAGGCCGCCACCTTCAGCACCACGTCCTCCGGCCCCGGCTTCGGAACCGGCTGATCGACCAAGGCCAGGGCCCCGGCCCTCCGCTCCACCTTGCGCAGTGCGAGCATGGCCTCACCCCCTCACGGCATCCAGGCGCCGCCGTTGACGTCCAGGGTCGCGCCCGTGATGTAGCGCGACTGGTCCGTGACCAGGAAGAGCACGGCCTGCGCGACGTCGTCGGGCTCGCCCCAGCACGCCAGGGGAACGGTCTCCAGAAAGCGCCGGTTCACCTGGTCCGGCACGGCCGTGGCCAGCTCGGTCCGGATCCGGCCGGGAGCGACGGCGTTGACCCGCACACCGAAGGGTGCAAGCTCCCCTGCCAGGGCCTTGGTGAGGCCCGTCAGGGCGGCCTTTGTCGCCGTGTAGTGGCAGCCCACGAAGTCGATGTAGTTGCGCGCCGCCTGGGACGAGATGTTGACGATGAACCCGTGCCGCCGCGCCACCATCCCCGGCGCCACGGCCCGGGCCATGTAGAAGGCGCCGTTCAGGTTCACCTGCACCACCCGCTCCCACTCCGCGGGGTCCATCTCCCAGATGGACGCCTTGCGGGGCCCCGGCCGGCTCTTGGGCGAGATGCCGGCGTTGTTGACGAGAATGTCCACCCGGCCCAGCCGCCGCTCGCACTGCTGCACGATTGCCTCGGCCTGAGACCGGTCGGAGACGTCGCCGGGCAGGGCCACGGCCCTGCAGCCCATCTGGCCCAGTTCCTCCGCCGCCCTGACGGCCCTCTCCGGCTCCACGTCGTTGACCGCGACCGCTGCGCCTTCGGCGGCCAGGGCCCGGGCGATCGCCCAGCCGATGCCCTGGCCGGCGCCGGTCACCAGTGCGATCTCGCTGCTCAGTCGCACGCTGCTGCCCTCCTACATTCCCAGGTAAGCCTTCCGGAGGTGGTCATCCTCCGCCAGCTCCGCGGCGGGGCCGTGCATCACGACCCGCCCGTTCTCCAGCACGTACGCGCGGTCGGCCACCGCCAGCGCCTGCCGGACGTTCTGCTCCACCAGCAGGATGGTGATCCCCTGGTCGGCCACCGCCCGCACCAGCCCGAACATGCGATTCACCAGGATCGGCGCCAGGCCCAGCGACATCTCGTCCAGGATGAGGATCCGGGGGCGGGCCATGAGGCCCCGCCCGATGGCCACCATCTGCTGCTGCCCGCCGCTCAGGGCCATAGCGGGGCTGTCCAGCTTGGACTCGAGCTCGGGCAGGAGGGCGAGCACCTCCCCCAGGCTCTCCTTCATCCGGGCGCGGGCCCGCGGGGTGTACGCCCCCAGCTCCAGGTTCTCGCGCACGGTCATCGTGCCGAACAGGCGCCGCCCCTCCGGGACCTGAACGATGCCGGCCGCGACGATCTCGTCGGGCGAACGGTTGGTGATGTCCTGGCCGTCCAGCCGGATCGAGCCGGCCTGAACCCGCACCAGCCCGGAGATGGCCTTGATCGTCGTGGACTTCCCGGCTGCGTTGGCCCCGACCAGCGCGACAACCTCTCCTGGGTTCACGGTCAGCGAGACGCCCCACAGCGTCTGCAGGTCACCGTAAAATACATCAATATTCTCGACGTTAAGCATGGACGACCTCCTCCCCGAGGTAGGCCTCGATGACCCGCTGATCGCGGGTGACCTCCTCCGGGGTGCCCATCGCCAGCACCTCGCCCTGGTTGAGCACCACGATGCGCTCCGCCAGGGCCATCATGGCGGCCATGACGTGCTCGATCATGAGAATAGCCACCCCCGAGGAACGGATCTGCCGGATCAGCGGCACCACCTCCGCCACTTCGGTGGGGTTGAGGCCGGCCATCACCTCGTCCAGGAGCAACAGCTTCGGCCGCGTGGCCAGGGCCCGCGCCACCTCCAGCCGCTTCCGTTCGGCGATCGTCAGGCTTCCAGCCGGCACCGTCGCCTTGTGGTCCAGATACAGGAAGCCGAGCACCTCACGGGCGATGGCCTCGGCCTCGGCCAGATGGCTGGTCCGGGCGAAGGCGCCGACCATGACGTTCTCCAGGACCGTCATGTCGCCGAACGGGCGCACCACCTGGAAGGTCCGGCCGATCCCCAGCCTGCAGACCCGCTCCGGCCTGCCGATCTTGGTGATGTCCTGGCCGCGGAAGATCACGGTCCCGGCGCTCGGCCGGAAGATGCCGGAGATCAGGTTGAACACGGTGGTCTTGCCGGCTCCGTTGGGGCCGATGATCCCGACGATCTCGTCCTCCCCCACGTCGAAGCTGACGTCGCTCACGGCCACCAGACCGCCGAAACGGTGGGTCAGACCGCGCACCTCAAGCAGGCTCATCGTGCCACCCCCTTCGTGTGCGCCGTGGCGAGCCGCGACCCGTTCAGCCGTTCCCACCACCTGCGAACCGTAGGGATGATCCCGTTAGGCATCAGGATCACGACGATGATCAGCACCACCCCGTAGATGAAGAAGTTGAGCCCCTGGAGCTGCTGCGAACCGACGCCGCGCAGGAACTCGTTCAGCGGCACGACCAGGGCCGCACCCAGCACCGGACCCATCACGCTGTCCAGGCCGCCGATGACGCTGAGCAGCACCAGTTCGATCGAGAGGTCCAGGGAGAAGACGCTGTCCGGCTCGATGAAGTACATGTACTGGGCGTAGATGGTTCCCAGCATCCCCGTGAGCACGGCGCTGATGAGCAGCGCCATCAGCTTGTAGCGGGTGGTGCTGACCCCCAGCACGGCGGCGGCGTCCTCGTCGGCGCGCATCGCCCGGAGGTAGTAGCCCACCCGGGAACGCCGGATCCCGTACGTCAGCGCCACGACGCCGATCAGGATCAGCAGCGTGAGGTAGTAGTAGGGCTCCTTGCCCCGCCAGATCATCCACTGCCAGCCCGGCTTGAACGGCACCGTCAGGCCCACGGAACCCTCCGTCAGGCTGCGCCAGTGGATGGCCACGCGCCGGAGGACCTCGACGATGGCGATGCTGGCCAGCGTGAAGAACGGCCCGCGCAGCCGGATGGCCGGGTAGCTGACCGCGAGGGCGAACACGGCCACCAGGGCGACACCGGCCAGGAAGCCGATCCAAGGAGAGATGCCCAGGCGGATGAACAGCAGCGTGGACGTGTAGGCCCCGATGCCGAAGTAGGCCGCATGGCCCATGGAGTGCTGCCCGGCCAGTCCGCCCAGGATGTTCCAGGAGGCGGCCAGGCTGGCGTAGAGGAAGACGAGGATCAGGTTGTGCAGGGCGAACTTGCTCCTGACGACCAGGGGGAGCAGCAACAGCACGGCGGCCCCGGCCAGAGCGGCCCACGCCGAGGGCGAGAGTCGGCGGCTCACTTCAGCCCCACCTCCTCCGTGCCGCGCCCCAGGCCGAACAGGCCCTGCGGGCGAACCAGCAGCACCACGATGAACAGCAGGAAGTACACGGCTTCCTTGAGCGCCGGTGCGATGTACACGCCGCTCAGGCTCTCCACCACGCCGATGATCAGCCCGCCCACCATCGCCCCGGGCATGGACCCCAGCCCACCGAGCACGACCACCACGAACGCCGTCAGCCCGAACAGCTGGCCCACCGTGGGGAAGGTGTAGAACACCGGAATCAGCAGCGCACCGGCCACACCGACGAGTCCCGTGCCCAGGCCGAAGGCGAGCACGTACAGGCGCCTGACCGGGATGCCCATGAGGGCGGCGGCGTCGCGGTCCTCCGCCAGCGCACGCAGGGCCTTGCCGACCAGCGTTCGCTTCAGGAAGAGGAAGAACCCGCCGGCGAGGGCCACCGCCACGAAGAAGGCGACGAGGCGCGGTGTGCTGATGGAGAGACCGCCGATCCGCATGACCGCAGTGGAGTAGGAAGTCTGAACGGTTCGGAAGTCGCCCTTGAAGAGCATGAGGGCGAGGTTCTGCAGGGCGATGGAGAGTCCCACGGTGGCGAAGATCTTCATGCTGGCCGGGCTTCCCAGGATCGGCTGGACGATGCCCCGCTGCACGGCGACGCCGACCACGAACATCACCGGCGCGACGATCAGCACGGCGACATAGGGATCCAGCCCGAGCCACAGGTTCAGCAGCCAGGTAAGGTACATGGCGATCATCAGCAGTTCACCGTGGGCGAAGTTGATGATCCGGACCACGCCGAAGACCATCGTGAGGCCGATGGCGATCAGCGAGTACACTCCTCCGAGCAGCAGCCCGGAGACTATGGCCTGCATCAGCGTTCCGATGGCTTTGTCCCTCCTCATCGGGTGCCGGGGGTGCGGACAGCGTCCGCACCCCGCGGCGGCCTCTTACCTGCGCTCTGCCCAGGTCTTCATCCGGATGGGCTCCTGCACGGCGGCCTCCTTCGGCCAGACCGTGACCAGCCGCCCGTCGGCGGTCCACTGGGTGACCAGCACGTTGGTGCGGATGTTCTGCCCGGTCTCGTCGAACTTGACCCCCCATCCTGTGGCCGTCTGGCCGGGCTCCACGTCGATGGACATCGCCGCCTGGCGAATCGAGTCGGGATCCAGCTTGCCGCCGGCCTTCTCGATCACGTCGAACAACACGTTGGCCCCCATGAAGTTGGCCAGCGAGTGGCCGGAGCGGGGCGCCTCGCCGAAGGTCTCCTTGTAGAGCGCCACGAACTCCTCCAGCCCCGGGGTGAAGTCCGTGTTCACCTCGTACTGGGTGAAGTCGACGTTGTACACGCCCTCCACGTCGGATCCAACGCCGTCGTAGAAGTCCTTCAGGGTATGCCCGCCGCCGGTGCCGATAAAGGCCTTGACGTTGAAGTCCGCCTCCTTAGCCTGCCGCCAGAAGAGGATGGCGTCGTTGGCGTAGGAGATGGCGATCAGCACGTCAGGCTTAACCTGCTTCAGCTTGAGGATGACAGGGGACAGGTCGACGGCCGTGGCGCTGTACGGCTCGATGGCCACCAGAGGGATGCCGGCCTCGCTCGCGTACTTCTGGACGTACTCCGCCACCGTCGTGCCGTACGAGGAGTCCTCGTGGACGACGGCCAGCCGGATCTGATTGGCCGGAACGCCCAGCTGCTCGCTCAGGAACTCCTGGATGAAGCGGATCTGCACCGCCGCGAAGTCCGAGGACTTGGCGTTGGTCCGGTAGACGTTCTGGTATCCCCGCCCCGTGATCGGGTCCGAGATGGCGCCCAGTTCGAAGTACACGGCGCCGTTGCGCTCGGCCACCTCCGTGGCGGTCAGCGAGAGGCCGCTGGAGTAGGTGCCGATCAACACCTGGAGCCCCTCGCCGGTGATCAGGCGCTCGGCCTCAGATTTGGCCGCATTGGCATCGGGCGCATCGGCGTTGACGAACTCGATCTGCGCGCCGTTAATGCCGCCGTTCTTGTTGCGGACCAGGCGGGCGATCTCCGCGCCCCGCCAGGACTCCTCCCCCAGCAACGCCAGCGAGCCCGTGCGCGGGTACACGGTGCCGATCTTGACGGTGCCGGGACCAGCCGCAGCGCCCCCACCGCTGCCGCCGCCGGCGGAACCGGAGCCTGAACCCCCGCCGCCGCCGCCGGACCCTGAACCACAGCCCGCCAGCACCAGGAGCAGAACCGCCACCAGCAAAGCCCCAAACCTTTTCACCACACACCCCTCCATGTCTCGTTATCGGTGAACCAAACCCTGCCTGTCCCCTACCCAGCCAGCCATCCCCCGTCCACGTACAGGATCTGGCCCGTCACGTAGTCGGAGGCGCGGGATGCCAGGTAGATCGTGGCGCCGGCCAGATCCGACGGCTCCCCGGTGCGGCCCTGGGGAATGCGGGAATGGAGCCACGCCAGGCGTTCGGGATCCTGAAACAGCGCCTCTGTCAACTCGGTCCGGTAGTAACCGGGCCCGATGGCGTTGACCTGAATGCTGTACGGCGCCCACTCCAGCGCGGTGGTGCGCACGATTCCCGCAATGCCGCTCTTGGCGGCAGTGTAGATGCTGACGTTCCGCAGCCCGATGGCCGTGCCCAGGGAGGCGACGTGGATGATCTTTCCGCCCCGGCCCCGGGCCTTCATGACCCGTGCGGCGAAGACGCCGGCGAAGTAGGCCGCCCGCAGGTTCACCGCCATCAGGGCGTCGTAGTCGGCGGGCGTCACCTCCAGGGCCGGCTTGCGGATCTGCACGCCGGCGGCGTTCACCAGGATGTCGAGTCCGCCGTACCGGCGGTCGACCGTGGCGACCAGCTCCTCCAGGGCCGCCAGGTCGGCCACGTCGCACGGCAGCCCCAGGTGCTCCCCCGGCCCGGCGGCCTTCAGTTCTGCCACGGCAGTATCCAGCTCGCCAGGGGTGCGGCTGGTCACCACCACGCTGGCGCCAGCCTGCGCCAGCGCCCGGGCCATCCCCTTGCCGAGCCCCCGGCCGCCGCCCGTCACCAGCGCAACCTTGCCCGTGAGGTCGAAGAGGTCTGTCACGGCAGCACCCGGGTGAAGTCGTCCCCCGCACGAACCGGCGTACCCATGTACCCGGCCTTCTGCCTGCGGGCCATCGCCTCCCGGAACGGCATGACCGGGGTCTCCCAGACCGCCGTCCGCACGTTGATGACCACGGACTCTTCGCCCCGGACCGCCTCCTGCAGCACCGGCGCCAGCTGGTCCGGGTGGGTGATGGTCACGCCCCGGCAGCCCAGCCCTTCGGCGACCCGAGCGAAGTCGAGCACGGGCAGGTCGAAGTACTCCTTGTCCCAGTTGAGCTTGTTGATCCACTCCATCCAGCCCCAGCTGGCGTTGTTCAGCACCACGCTGATCACCTTGATGCCGTAGGCCCTGAGGGTGGCCAGTTCACCGAGGCTGTAGGCGAAGCCGCCGTCGCCCGCAAGACAGAACACGTTCCGGTCGGGGCAGGCCACCGCCGCGCCCAACGCGGCAGGCAGCCCGAACCCCAGCCCCGCCATTCCCCGGGGCAGGATCACGCGCCGCCCCGCCTGGCGCACGGGGTAGTAAACGGCCCCCCACCCGCTGGCGAAGGAGGCGTCGCAGACCACGATGTCCTCCGGCCCGGCGGCTGCGGCAATCTCGGCCACCACCCGCTGCGGCTTGATGGGGATCTCGGCGGAGGTGATCTCTCCAGCCACCGCCCGGGTCCAGTCCTCCCTGGCCGCGCTGACCCGGTTCCTCCAGTCCGTGCGCTCGACAGGGCCGGTGCGCGCCTGCACCGCTTCGAACAGGGCGGTGAGTGCGGCCCTGGCATCGCCGACGAGCCCGACGGCGGTGGGGAAGAACCGGCCGATCTGCTCGGGATCCACGTCCAGGTGGATCACCTGCTGGTGCGGCGCCGGGAAGGTCCACCCAAACGTGGAGTTCTGCGCGTTCTTGAACCCGACGAGGAAGACCACGTCCGCGTCACGGGCCACCTCCTCCGCGCACTTCATGCCGATGGGGCCCAGCACGCCGATGGCCAGCGGGTGCGACTCCGCGATCGCCCCCTTGCCCATGAGCGTCGTGGCCACCGGGATCTGCAGGTGCTCGGCCAGCCGGAGGATGGCTTCCTCGGCCCCGCTGAGGAGCGCGCCGCCGCCGGCCACGATGACGGGCCGCTGCGCACTCAGGAGCAAGGCGGCAGCCGCCTGAATCGCTTCCGACTCCGGCAGGATCCGGTAGGTTGGGAAGCTGCTCCCCACCGGCGGCCGCACCGCGGCTTCTGCCTCAGGGGTCGTCTCCTGCAGGTAAATGTCCTCCGGAATCGTGAGCACGGTCGGGCCGGGGCGGCCTGTGACGGCCTTCAGGAAGGCATGCCGCACCAGCGTGGGAATCTGCTCCTGGGCCCGCACCGTCCCCTGCCACTTGGTCACCTTCGCGAGCAGCCCCAGCTGGTCCATCCCCTGGGAGGCGGACCCCCACTCCGCCATGGGCATCCAGTTCACCGGGAGCTCGGAGATCAGCGCCACGACCGGGGTTGCCGAATGGTACGCTTCGGCCAGCCCGAGCGGGAGCAGGGCCGCACCCGGTCCCACCGTCGCGTCGAGCACCCCGGCCTTGCCGGTCACCCGTGCGTAGGCCAGCGCCGCATAGGGCAGGTTCCGTTCGTCGCGCATGATGATGTGCCGGACAGGCCGCCGCCCGCTGTGCAGCGCGTCATAGAGAGGCATGGACTGGCCCCCGGGGACGCCAAAGACGTGGCTGACGCCGTTGTCGGCCAGCAAATCTACAAGCAGGTCGCCCGAGTGCCGCTTGCCCTTGTCCAACGGGATCACCTCCCTCGTAATTGAGGCGCTTCCCTCCAACAGCAAGAGTCGTGCCAGCGGCGGCAAAAAAGCCCCCGATGCCGCCCAGGCAAGGGCTTGGACATCGAGGACCGCTCGTACGCCTATTCACATGATTCAAGCATGACTCGCTTGGGGCTTAATTCCGGCGTAGAGTGTGATTCAGCAGAGAATCACCATTCATTCCCAGTTGAATCGCGCAGAAAACGCTTCATGCGCCGGGCCGCTGTCGCCTGACTCACCTTCAGGACCTTCGCCACCTGCCGGGTGCTCCTGAGCTGGCGCGCCGCCAGGCGAAAGAGCTGACGCTCTGCCTCCTCCTTCAGCTCGTCCAGCGGCATGAGGCCCAGCACCTTGACCTTCGGGCCGTCTCGCCCTCCCTGAAAGCTGGCGGGCAGGTCTTCGGCCCGGATGTAAGGGCCGGGGGATGTCACCACCAGGCGCTCCACCAGATTCTCCAGCTCCCGCACGTTACCGGGCCAGCTGTACTCCAGGAGGAGGGTAATGGCTTCGTTCGTGAAGTGGCGGGGGCGGTTATGACGCTCGCCGAACCGCTGCAGGAAGTGGTGGAGCAGGGCCAGGACGTCCTGCGGCCGCTCGCGCAGCGGCGGGATGGTGATCGGCACAACGCTGAGGCGGTAGTAGAGGTCCTCCCGGAAGCGCCCTTCCCGCACGTACTGCTCCAGGTCGCGGTTCGTGGCGGCAATCAGGCGGACGTCGACCTTCCGGGCCCGGGTTGCCCCGACCCGTCGCACCTCCCGCTCCTGCACCACGTGCAGCAGCTTGGCCTGCAGGCTCGGGGCCATCTCCGCCACCTCGTCGAGGAACAGCGTCCCGCCGTCGGCGACCTCGAACAGGCCCGGCTTGCCCTGGCTGTCGGCTCCGGTGAAGGCGCCCGGCACGTACCCGAACAGCTCCGCCTCCAGCAGCGCCTCCGGCAGGGCGGCGCAGTTCACGGTAATCAGCGGGCCGTCCGCCCGGCGGCTCAGCTGGTGGATCGTGCGCGCCATCACGCCCTTGCCCACGCCCGACTCGCCCAGGAGCAGCACGGTGGTGTCCACGTCCGCGAGGGCGCGGACCACCTCCAGGACCTCCTGCATGCGGGGGCTCTGCGCGATCAGCCCGTCGCCGCAGGCCGAGGCCACCCGCAGGCGGGACACTTCGCTGCGGTACCGCTCACTCTCCTCTTTGGTGACAGAGAGCTGAGAGCGAAGGGTGTGCAGCTCCGTCACGTCCCGCACGTTGAACACGATCATGGCCACGCGCCCCTGCTCGTCCAGCATCGGGTTGCCCACGATGACCGCGCTCCTCCCGGTCCGGTAGCGCTGGATGGTCATCACGGGTTGGCGGGTCTCGATGATGCGGTCGGCCAGGTACTCGGAAAGAATGTTTTCCTTGACGAGGTCCCGCCCGCGCCGGCCGATGATCTGGGCGCGCGGAATTCCCGTGATACGCTCATACGATGAGTTGACGTGTGTGATGACCCCTGTGGCGTCGCAGATGGCGATGCCGTCGTAGCTGGTTTCAAGGACCATCTTCAGCACATCGCTTTCGTTCAGAGACGGTTGCGGACGCTGTTCCGTGCCCACTCCCTTCACCCCGCTTCCAGAATCGGCGTCTCGCGCGGCAGGAGCGACTCCCCGGTCGCCCCGCATGTGCCAGCCGCACGGAGTTGCAGCGCCGCGGGCCTCCGGTGTTGCCGCGCAAGGCATACAGCGACCTGACCCGCCCGAAGACCGGGCGGGTCGGACTTGCAGACACACCCTGCGGCACGCTGTTCGCCGTCCACCGGCCGCGGGCATCCACCGAAGTCCCTCCCCCACGCGCTCATTAGTTCACTAATAATACTGTCGCGTATTCTTGGACTAATCCTATGGGTTTTGTCGAAGGCTGTCAACTGCGACGCCTCGGGGTCGAGGGCAATCCTGCTGACACGAAGAAAGCGTAACGCTCCGCCATCAAGGTCGTTATTGTATATAGGAGAAGGAGCGTGACACGCGTGCGCACTCGAACCGCTGTGTGGGCGCTGCTAGCCCTGCTCTCCCTGGAAGCCCTGCATCCAACGGCGGCAGCACAGGCCAACACACAACTCCCCGCGTACACCGCCGGCCCGGTTCCGTCCGACCACATCGCGCAGGCGATCAGCCGGGCCATGGCCGGCTTTCCCGGGGAGTTCAGCATCGCGCTGGAAGACCTTTCCACCAGCCAGCGGTGGGTTTTCAACGCCGACAGACTCTATCACCCGGCCAGCACGGTCAAGCTGCCGGTGGCCCTATACGCCCTGGAGCAGTACCGCGCCGGGAAAATCGGGTGGCAGGACCCTATCGAATACACCGAGGCCGACTTCGAAACCCCCGGCGCGAGTGCGTTTGAAACCGCCGAGTTCGGCGAGCTTTACCCCGTCGAAGACCTGGTCAACCGGTCGCTGACGTATAGCAACAACGTGGCCGTCAACATGCTGGGGCGGCACTTCGGGTGGGGGAACATCGAGATCTGGACGGGCACCATCGGCGGCCGTCTGACCCACGAAAACCGGCTCCCCCGGGCCAGCGCCCTGAGCGTGCTGGCCTGGTGGCGCCACCTGCACAGGCTATCGCTGGAGGACCCCGAGCGAGCCAATCTGCTCGTCAGGCCGCTGATGGAGGTGCCCTACCGGGGGCGGATCACTGCGGGCCTCCCCGACGGCGTGCCTCATATGCACAAGTTCGGCTCCTATGACGGGAACTACCACGACTCGGGCATTGTGTTCACAACCCGGCCCTACATTCTGGTCGTTCTCACCGCCGGCGCGCCGCTGGAAGAAGCAGATGCGGCCATCGCCCGGGTCTCTGCCGAGATCTACGGGGTGATGACCGCACCGGTAGACATATCTCCAGCCTTGCTCCGAACAGTCGAAGCGCTGGTCAGTCAGGTTGGTCCGGCCGAAGCCTAGGCACGGTTACCGTCTCCTCCACCGCCTCCAGCAGCAGTTCGGCCACGTCCCGCACCCGCGGGGTGTGGTCTTCTTCGCCCACGGTCTTGACGCCGTCCTCCATCATCTGCAGGCAGAACGGGCACGCGACGGCTATGGCCTCCGCTCCGGTCGCGATGGCCTCGCCGGCCCGGAGCTGGTTGATGCGCAGCCCGTCCCCCTCCGCCTCCATCCAGGCGTGGCCGCCGCCGGCTCCGCAGCAGAAGGATCTCGAACGGTTCCGTCCCATCTCCGCCAGCCGGCCGCCGGCCGCGCCGACCAGGGCCCGCGGCGCCTCGTACTCCCCGTTGTACCGGCCGAGGTAGCAGGGGTCGTGGTAGGTGACCGACGCCGCCTGTTCGGGCCGCACGCTGAGGCGGCCTGCATCGACCAGCTCCTTCAGGAGCTGAGTGTGGTGCACCACCTCGAAATCGCCGCCGAACTGCCGGTACTCCTTGCCCAGCGCGTTCAGGCAGTGCGGGCAGGTGGTCACGATGCGCTTTGGGTTGTACGTCTTCAGGGTCTCGATGTTGGCGCGAGCGATCATGTCGTAGAGGAACTCGTTCCCCATGCGCCGGGCCGGGTCGCCGCAGCAGGACTCCTCGTTGCCCAGGATGGCGAACTTCACACCGGCCAGCTGCAGGAGCTGGGTGAAGGCCCGGGCCACCTTCTGGTTGCGCGCATCGAAGGCGGCGGTGCAGCCCACCCAGTAGAGCACGTCCACCTCTCCGGCCTGGTCGGCCGTGGGCACGTCGAGTCCCTCGCACCAGTCGGTGCGACCGGCGTTGGCGCCCTTGTAGGGATGCGCCCGGTCCTCCAGGGACTTGAGGGCCTCCTGGAGCGTCGCCGGCATGCGGGACTCCTCCATCACCAGGTAGCGGCGCATCTCGACGATCTTCGGCACGTGCTCGATGTACACCGGGCACTCCTGCATGCAGGCGGCGCAGGTGGTGCAGGCCCAGACCGTCTCCTCGGATACGGCCCCGCCCACCAGCGGCGGCACGTCCTCCGGCGGGGCCGCCCCGTCAGCCGCGCCTTGCGCCAAGCGGGCGCCATGCGCCGTCATGTAGTCCCGCAGGTCGAGGATCAGGTTGCGCGGGCTGAGCGGCGCGCCGGAGGCGTAGGCCGGGCAGACCGCCTGGCACCGCCCGCACGTCGTGCAGGCGTCCATGTCCAGCAGGTCCTTCCAGATGAAGTCGGTCAGCGCGCTGGCGCCCAGCCGCTCCACCGACTCAAAGTCGATGGGCTGCAGGGCAGGCGGCTGGCTGACGAGGCTGCTGGTGAACACGCTCCCGGTCGCGCTGAAAATGTGGAGCATCTTCCCGAACGGCAGCCAGGCGATCCAGCCGAAGGTGGTGAGCAGGTGGAACCACCACAGCACCTGATACGCGAGGATCAGCCGCTCCTGGGCGATGCCCGTGAGGGGAAGCGACAGCACGTACCCGACCGGCGACCAGAGCGCATAGGGGTCGGGGTTCGCCGCCAGGCGGACCGCCTGAACGGCAAACCCCTGCACGGCCAGGAGGAGCATCCAGAAGAGGCCCAGGCCGTCGCTGGGATCCGGAGCCACACCGGGCCGGCTGGGCTGCACCCGCTCAACCTTCAGCACGTACCGCCGGACCAAGGCCACCAGGGAACCGGCGATCAGGAAGAGGCCGGCCAGCGTGAGGATGAA
>Ga0134099_1002483_pt1 | contig 15075 bp, 11 predicted proteins | sample 10_taG_2_FD_105482 | JGI IMG/M metagenome (GOLD analysis project Ga0134099, IMG submission 105482) | Switchgrass degrading microbial communities from high solid loading bioreactors in New Hampshire, USA - 10_41_5_180_A2 metaG | ecosystem: Engineered > Bioreactor > Semi-continuous > Anaerobic >...
CTTTACAGGCTCGCTCTTGAAGGCGACGCCGACTGCGGCGGGCTTGTGAGTTATAACTACATCTCAGGCGAGCCTATAACACGGCTTGTTACCGGGCGGCCGCTGTTCATGCGCGCGCCGGACTCAAAGTTTGACCTGTGTAATTTTATGCGGACCCAGCTTTATTCCGCCTGCGCCACGTTGCATATAGGAATGGATATTCTGTTTAAGGAACGCGTCAGGCTGGATTCAATAACGGGCCACGGCGGCTTTTTTAAAGTGCCTGAGGTAGGCCAGCGCGTCATGGCCGCCGCGCTTGGCGCTCCGGTCACAGTAATGGCGACCGCCAGTGAAGGCGGGGCGTGGGGCATAGCGATACTCGCGGCGTACATGAAGAATAAGCAGCGTGAATCGCTTGCCGATTATCTGTCAAACCGCGTGTTTGGCGGCGCAGAATGCATGACATTAGAGCCTGATAAAGCCGACGTAGCGGGGTTTGCAAAATATATTGAGCGGTATAAAGCGGGGCTTGCCGTCGAGCGAATGGCAGCTGAGGAGCTTGGCGATTGAACGATGCGCCTATAGGTTATGGCAACGGAATCGCTGCGTATATAATCTTGGAAGGACAGTGTAAATATATGCTGGAGAACGTTAAAAAGGAAGCGCTGCGGGCCAATCTTGAACTTGTAACGCGCGGGTTGGTGCTCTTTACATGGGGCAATGTGAGCATACTCGACGAAGATACCGGGTTTGTTGTCATAAAGCCGAGCGGCGTGGCGTATGAAAACATGACCGAAGATGACATGGTAGTTGTCGACCTTGACGGCAGGGTAGTAGAAGGGAGGTACAAACCTTCGTCGGACACGCCTACCCATATTGTGCTTTACAAGGCGTTTCCGGGTGTGCGTTCGGTTGTGCATACTCATTCCAAATGGGCAACGAGCTGGGCGCAGGCAAAAAGAGCCATACCCGAGCTGGGCACGACGCATGCGGATAATTTTTACGGAGAAATTCCCTGCACCAGAGAGATGACAGACGAAGAGATACAAAGCGAATATGAAAAAAACACCGGGCTTGTCATAGTCGAGACGTTCAGGGAAAAACAAATCGATCCGCTCGAAGTGGGTGCGGTTTTGGTGGCTAATCACGGGCCGTTCGCATGGGGCGCGACCAGTGATAAGGCTGTTGAGAACGCGGCCGTTATGGAGTATGTGGCCGAGATGGCTTTTATAACGACGAGTTTAGAGCCTGAGGCTGCAATGCCGAAAATGCTGCTCCAAAAGCATTTCCTGCGTAAGCATGGCGCTAGCGCTTACTACGGTCAGAAGTAATATTGACGGGATTAAAAGGCTGGTTAAAAAAGCTGACACTCAGCTTTTTTTATATTTTAAGGCCGGCATCGCGGCCGGTTCGCAACTGAAAGTTTAGCTACGCATACAATTTCTTATGTTTTACAATTCGCGATAGAATATCAAACCATTATCAGAAAAAAACATATTGTTGATATGAAAAATATGGTTCATAATAATTAGGGGTAATATGCACATCAAATAACAAATATACACATCTGCTGAAAAGGGAAGCTCAAAGCATGTTCAAGGTCTTTCTTGTCGAGGATGAGGTCATAGTACGGGAAGGTATACGCAACAACATTCTTTGGGAGCAGTATGGCTTTCATTTTGCTGGCGACGCTTCCGACGGGGAGCTTGCGCTGCCATTGATCCGTAAGGTAAAACCCGATCTTCTTATTACCGATATTAAAATGCCGTTTATGGACGGCCTGGAGCTGATTCGGCTTGTCCGGAAAGAGCTTCCCAGTACAAAAATCGTCATCATAAGCGGATACGACGACTTTTCCTACGCGCAGCAGGCCATACGCATGGGTGTGGAGCAATATCTCTTAAAGCCGATCGTGAAGGAAAAGATGGTGGAGATACTTATCGCGCTGCGGGATAAGATAGAAGCCGAGCGGCAGCAGCAGGAATACCTTGCGAAATTCCAGCGGGAAGCGCAGGAATACGAAACGTTTTCGCGCAGAAGGTTTTTCGAGCAGATAGTGACCGGAGGGCTGAGCGTATCGGAAATATCGGAAACAGCGAATGCGATGGGCATTGATTTAAACGCGCCGTTCTATAACATTGTGCTTTTTTCGCTAAACAGCGCCGGGTATGACGGAAGCGCGCCGGATAGCTATACTGACGCGCTCGCAAGGTTGCAGGACGATATTACGCAATATATATTCAGCAAGCCTGAGCTGATACTGTTTCGATGGAATGTCACGACGTACGCCATACTGGTAAAGGGCGGGCAGCATGATGTTGTGCATATGACCAATGAGTGCACGGAAAACATAAAGAGACGCTGTGCGGCGGCCGGACAGGATGTGGACTGGTATATCGCCTGCGGTACGCCTGTGTCCCGGCTGAGCGCCGTTCCGGTCTGTTTTGAGCAAGCAAGCCGTATTCTGTCGTATCGCTATCTGTGCCCAAAAGACCATGTGCTTTCGGAAGACAGCTTACTGAATTTTCTTAAAAAAGCCGGTCCGGAAACAGATGCGGATAAGGACGTTAATCAGGAGCGTATCCGCAGTTTTTTAAGCAGCGGAGAGTTGGAAGAAATCGACCGCTTTATCGATCAGCTTCTGCAAAGCGCCGGAGAGAAAGCCGTTTCGCTGCCGCTTTTTTGCAGGTATCTGACCATGACGGTTTACTTCGCAGCGGCGGAGTATCTTGAATCTATTGGCTGCGGTATGGACGCCTTTTGGACTTTACGTCCCAAAGACAACGTTTCTACGCCGGAGGAAGCGCGCAGGTATGCGCTTAAGGTAATGTGTCAGGCTATAGAGCTCAGAGACCGCGAGAGCAAAAAGCAGCAGCGCGATCTGCTTATACAGGCTATAAGATTTATTGACAAGCATTATACGGACGAGACAATTTCTCTCAACAAGGTGGCCAGAAAAGTAAACATCAGCCCGAATTATTTTTCTGCGATGTTCAGCCAGGAAGTCGGACAGACGTTCGTGGAGTACTTAACAAGCAAGCGTATCAGCGAAGCAAAGCGCATGCTGCGCCAGACGGACAAGCGTTCCAGCGAAATTGCGTTTGCCGTAGGATATAAAGACCCTCATTATTTCAGCTTTGTATTCAAAAAGGTTGTAGGCTGCACGCCAAGCGAATACCGCAGAGGAGACAGACAGTGATCATTCATTTAAGGCAGAGAGCGAAAAACGGGAAAAGCACCATGCAAAGCAAGCTCTGGAAGATGATACTCATCGTTGCTCTGCCGCTTATGATCGTTATATTTTTGATCGCGACCATCGGTATAGGATACGTGTTGCAGTATAACGCGATACTGAACAACGTTACGACGGCTTCCAATTTCAATGTTATTTCGTCATCGGATTTCAACCAGAGCTGGGCGGACGACATCGATTCAAAAATGTACCATTACGTGATAAAAAGCCAATACTCCACAGGCCTGCCCCTCGTCGAGGTGGAGTCGGCTAAGGCTATAGCCCAAAAGCTCAAAGATACTACGACCGAAAAAAACAGCCTCCGCGCTATAAACAGCGTTCTTAATATGTGCGAAAAGTTGGAAGAAAAGATGCTGCAGATTAAGGATACCGAGGAATACGACGCTCGCATGAATCTGCTGGAGACAGATATTTACGGGATGACGGAACTTATTCTGCAGTACATGAACATCTATCTCTATTACGAGGCGGCGCATCTGAATGCCTTGCAGACGGCCATGATCAGAAACATGGTGGTATTAATGAGCGCCGTTGTCGTTTTATCGACGGTACTATTGTATATACTTTTAACCTACTCGAGAAAACTTAGCCGCAGAATAGTCGATCCGATAAACAGGATCTGCAAGCGTTTGGAGGCTATAGGCAAGGGCGACCTGCACGTATGCGAGCCTGTGCAGGCAGACGTTGAGGAAATTCAGCTTCTTTCGGACGGCATTGAAAGCATGGTAGGGCGCCTAAAGCAGCTTATCGATAAAAACGCGGAGCAGGAAAAACAGCGCAGGCGCACTATGCTGGCGCTGCTGCAGGCGCAGATGACCCCGCATTTTCTGTATAATACGCTCGATACTATCATCTGGCTCATAGAGTCGGGGGAAATAAGCGAAGCGGTAAATATGGTATGCAGCCTGTCGAATTATTTCCGGTTTTCCTTAAGCCGCGGACAGAATGTCATCACGCTGGCGGAGGAAGAACAGCACATCAGAAGTTACCTTGAGATACAGCAGATGCGCTACCGCGACTTGATGGATTACGAAATAAATATTCCGGATCAGCTTAAAAGCTACATACTGCCTAAGCTCACGCTGCAACCGCTGGTGGAAAACGCGCTGTACCATGGCATAAAGATCAGCCGCCGCAAAGGCTTTATACGCGTAACCGGCGCCGAGCAGAACGGGCATATTGTACTTGAGGTAGTAGACGACGGGTCTGGCATGACGAAGGAACGCCTGGACGAAGTGCGCGCGTCATTGGCGGAAGATAAAAGCGAAGGCTTCGGCTTAAGGACGGTGCACGAGAGGATTCAAATACTTTTTGGCAGGGAATACGGTCTTGATATTTACAGCATGCCGGATGCCGGCACGAGAGTAACAGTGACCATCCCTAAGCAGACGATAGACAAGGAGATGGAAAAATGAAAAAAGCAGTATTTTTACTGGCCGTCAGTCTCTCGTTACTGCTTTGCGGCTGCTTGCAGGAAGTACAGCCTGTGCCCGACGATACCGAAAAAGAGCTTATTACTGTCGGGTTTTCTCAGGTAGGCGCAGAATCGGAGTGGCGAGTGGCCAACACCGAAAACATCAAGGCCACGCTGAGCGAAGAAAACGGATACGAACTAATATTTGACGACGCCCGAAATGAGGAGGAAAACCAAAAAAAGGCGATCCGCAAGTTTATACAGCAGGGCGTTGATTATATAGTATTCTCGCCAAGGGTGGAAAAGGGATGGGATTCGATACTGCAGGAAGCAAAAGAGGCGGGCATACCGGTCATAGTGATCGACCGTTACATAGAGGCAAAGGACGAGGACTTATATACGGCATTTGTCGGCTCGGACTTTCGGAAAGAAGGTGAAAAGGCCGTTGCCTGGCTTGAGCAGCTGCTGGAGGAGCAGGGGCGAACAGAAGATTTGATACATATAGTTCATATTCAAGGAACAATAGGGTCATCTGCACAGATAGGCCGGACGCTTGCGCTCGAGAAGGCGATAAATCGGCATCCGAACTGGATGTTGGTGGCGCAGGAAGACGGCGATTTCACAAGGGCCAAGGCATACGAAGTAATGAACGAAATCTTAAAGAAGACAAAAGACATAGACGTCGTTTATTGCGAGAACGACGGAGAGGCGTTTGGGGCCATAGACGCGATGATGGCAGCAGGCCTTAAATGTAACGCAGAAGACGGCGTTATAGTCATATCGTTTGACGCGACAAAGGTTGGCCTTCGATACTGTCTCGAGGGAAAGATAGCGCTGAATGTGGAATGCAACCCGCTGCAGGGTCCTTATATCGACGAGATAATTAAAAAGCTCGAACGCGGCGAGCCTATTGAACGCGAAAGATTTATCGACGAGACTTATTTCGATTACCGCAATGTCACGCAGGACATAATTGACCAAAGGAGTTACTGACTGTAAGGTGTAAGCGGCGCTCGCAGGCAAATGGATAATAGCTTCACACATACTGGTCCCAATGGCTTTTTAAGGGTAGTTTTTTTATGAAAGAAGTTTGTAAAAATACTACAGCAAGCCTCCTCCAAAGTGTAAAAACCCCGGTGTTTTGATATTTAATCGAGATTGTTTGAATTCTTCACAGCTTCTGTTGCGTGCATTGTTTTTCACTTTCCCAAATGATATAAGCTAGATGAAAGATGTGTACCCTGACACATCAAACTATTGGAAAGGAAATGGGAGTTATGAAAAAATTCATCGCTGTTCTTTTTGTTGTTGTGCTCGCGATAGGGCTGATGGCTTGCGCCGCGCAAACTCCGGCAGCTACCGGCGGCGAGAACCAGGGCGGTGGCAACAAGGGCGCTGGCGAACTGATTAAGGTCGGTATTGTCAACAATCCGCCGGCCGAGTCGGGATATCGCGCGGCAAATGTGGCAGACTTTGAAAGAGTCTTCACGGAAGCGAACGGGTACAAGGTTTCGACCTTCTACAGCCTGAAGAATGACGAGCAGCTCAACGCGGCTAAGCAGTTCATCACCGACGGCGTTGACTATCTTCTCATCTCGGCTGCCGCTACCGATGGCTGGGAGCCCGTCCTTCAAAGCGCCAAGGAAGCAGGCGTCAAAGTGTTCCTCTTCGACCGTATGCTGAATGCCGACGAGAGCCTTTACGAAGCCGCCGTTGTTTCCGATATGGCGAAAGAAGGAACGATGGCTGTTGAATGGCTTAAAGCACAGAAACTGCCCGAGTATAATGTCATCCACATTCAGGGCGTTATGGGCAGCGATGCGCAGATAGGGCGTACAGCCGCGCTGGAGGCAGAATTTAAAGCCGGTACGATGAAAAAGGTTGCCCAGCAGACCGCTAACTGGGATGAAGCCGAGGCAAAGAAAATCGTGGAGGCCGTGATCAACTCTGGCGAGAAATTCAACGTAGTCTATGCCGAAAATGACGGCATGGCAAAGGGCGCTGTAGCGGCTCTCGATGAAGCCGGCATCACCCACGGCGTCGGCAAGGAAGTCATCATAATGGGCTTCGACTGCAACAAGTGGGCGTTAAGAGAAGTGCTTGCGGGCAACTGGAATTATGACGGACAGTGCAGCCCCTTCCAGGCCGAAGTGATTGACAAGATGATAAAGGACCTGGAGGCCGGCAAGACGCTTACGCAAAAGAAGGTCATTTCTGAAGAGCGCTATTTTGACGCAGAGAATATAACTGAGGAAGATATCGAGAAATACGGTCTTGGTGAGTAACCGGTAAGTCTCTCCTCCCCCTCGAGGGATTAAAAGCATGTGCGGTGCGTAGTATGCGGATTGCATACACGCACCGCCACTTTTACGGAACCTAGAACGCTTAAAGGATGGTTACCTATGCAAAAAGACGTCGTTTTATCCATGCGGAAAATATGCAAAGCGTTCCCGGGCGTACGCGCATTGCAGAATGTGGATTTCACTCTTTTAAAGGGCGAGATACACGCCCTGATGGGTGAGAATGGGGCCGGCAAGTCGACCCTTATTAAGGTTTTAACGGGCGTATACCCAAAAGATTCAGGTCAGATTTTTTTAGCAGGCATTAACAAAGAAATTAACGTAAAGTCGCCGCAGGAGGCACAGAATTTAGGAATAAGCACGGTTTATCAGGAGATAGCCCTTTGCCCCAACCTGACGGTTGCCGAGAATATTTTCATCGGGCGGGGAAATTACCGCTTTGTAAACTGGCGCTCTATAGAAAAAAAGACGACGGAAATACTTGAAAAGCTCAATATCCCGGCGAGGGCTACTCAGCAGCTTGCCACATGCTCTATCGCGGTGCAGCAAATGGTCGCCATTGCACGAGCTGTGGATATGGACTGCAAAGTGCTTATTCTGGATGAACCGACCTCTTCGCTGGACGAGCAAGAGGTTGCAAAGCTTTTTTCTCTGATGCGCGAGCTGAAGTCCCGCGGCGTCAGCATTATTTTTATTACGCATTTTCTTGATCAGGTTTACGAGATATGCGACAGGATAACCGTTTTGCGCAACGGCGAGCTTGTAGGCGAGTATGAAATAAAGGATCTTCCACGCGTACAGCTCATTTCAAAGATGATGGGTAAAGAGCTTGACGATATTTCTACGCTGCATAACCGGCCGCTTCGTACCGAGGCTGACACTACGCCGGTTTTCGAGGCCTTTGGGTTATCAAGCACTGCGACGAAGGCGTTTGACTTTAAAATTCACAAAGGAGAAGTAAACGGGTTTACCGGACTTTTGGGTTCCGGCCGCAGCGAAAGCGTGCGCGCCATATTCGGCGCCGATAAAATTACAGGCGGCACGGTAAGGGTAAACGGTAAAAACGTTAAGATATCAAAGCCAAAGGACGCTATGAAGCACGGCATCGGGTATCTGCCCGAGGACAGAAAGCTGGACGGCATCATCGAAGATCTGTCCGTTCGAGAAAATATCATACTTGCACTGCAGGTGATGAAGGGCTTTTTCCGGCCGTTTTCCAAAGCTGAGGCTGAGGCGTTTGCAGACGAGTATGTAAAGCTGCTGGGAATAAAAACCGCGTCGCTGGATACGCCTATAAAATCACTTTCGGGCGGAAACCAGCAAAAGGCAATACTTGCCCGCTGGCTGCTTACAAACCCCCAGTATCTTATATTGGACGAACCGACGCGCGGCATTGACGTCGGTACAAAAGTTGAAATACAAAAGCTAGTACTAAAGCTTGCCGAAGAAGGCGTGAGCGTTACGTTTATTTCCTCCGAAATAGAAGAGATGCTGCGCACGTGTTCGCGGCTAATCGTAATGCGCGATCGTAAAATAGTGGGCGAGCTTAAAGGCGAGGACATGACGCAGGCAAGAATTATGCACACGATAGCGGGGGAGGCAGCTAATAATGGCTAAAGTTTTGAAGAAATTTTTAAGGTCTCAAATTATTGTCCCGTTGTTTGCGCTTCTTTTGCTTATTATTTTCAATTTGATTAGGGATATCGGATTTTTCTCTTTAACAGTTACAACCAACAACGATGGAAACACCGTTCTTTCAGGCAATATTATCAGTATTTTAAACGGCGCGTCCGAACTTGCTATTTTGGCTATAGGCATGACGCTCGTTACGGCGTCGTCGAGAGGACAGGATATCAGCGTGGGCGCGGAGGCGGCAATAGCGGGCAGCGTTTTCGTCAGCGTGCTTCGTTCGAATCAGATTACATGGCCTGTTATTCTTGCCGCGTTTTTGGCAAGCTGTGTTGTTGCGATTGTATCCGGCGCATTCAACGGCACGTTGGTGGCCGTATTCAAGATACAGCCAATGATTGCGACGCTGATACTGTTTACTGCCGGGCGCTCTATAGCGTATTGGATAAACGGTGGAGCAACGCCTACAGTGGAAAGTCCGCTGCTGGGTTATATCGGAAGCTTTATTCCGGGCATTCCCATACCCACGCCCATAATTATTGTCATAATATTCGGGATATTGATTTGGCTTGTATTAAGGTTTACCAATCTCGGGCTGTACACCCAAGCGGTCGGAATCAACGAAAAAGCCGCCCGCTTAAACGGAATAAACGTGGTTGGCATGAAACTATTATCGTTTATGATACTGGGCGTTTGCGCCGCGATTTCAGGCGCAATAAACGTAAGCAGAATAGGGCTTATCAACCACGAAACCCTTCTGCTGGATATCGAAATGGACGCAATTTTGGCAGTCGCCATAGGAGGCAACTCTTTAAGCGGCGGAAAATTCAGCCTGGCCGGTTCAGTTGTCGGCGCATACATCATTCAGGCGCTTACTATTACGCTTTATGCCATGAAGGTTCCTTCTACGGCGGTAAAAGCCTATAAGGCAATCGTTATTATAGTGATCGTTGTGCTTAGTTCGCCGATCATAAAAGAATATGTGCTTCGTCTGCGCGATAAGATGATGAGAAGGCCGGCGAAAATAACGGATCACCAGCAAAGCATTACGGGCGACAGCAAAAGCCTGTAGCCGTTTTTGGCAATTCATTAAGCGACGAAGAAACGGAGAACAAACAGTATGACAAGTAATAAGGGTTTTGCCTCTTTACCGGGGAAAAAACGCAGGGAGCGTATTTCCAACACAAATCTGCTGCTGACAATAACGATTTGCACCTTCGTTTGCATGTACATCATTGCCATGCTTATCTGGGGCGGCGGTTTTTTAAATCCTCAGCAGTTCCTGGATATATTCAATAACAATGCGTTTTTGATTGTGATTTCCTGCGGGCTGACTATAGTCATGATAGCGGGCGGTATAGACATTTCGGTGGGCGGCATCACCGCGCTGGTTACAATGGCTTGCGTTGTATATCTTGACGACCACGGCGGAAGCGTAGCAGGCTCGGTGGGCTTGGCTTTAGGGATAGGCATAGCGTTCGGACTTGTTCAGGGAATTTTAATATCATATCTGGAGATTCAGCCCTTTATTATTACTTTAGCGGGTATGTTCTTTGCAAAAGGGATGACTACCATAGTGAGCGCCACTCCGCGAACAGCGGCGCACGAAGCCTTTGTCGCCCTAAAGCAGTTCCGTATAGAGATTCCGGGGATCGGCTCTTACGGAAAAACCGGCAATTTTATTCCCGCCGAAATCGAGCTCGGCGTAATAGTGGCTTTAGTTGTTGTATTAGCCGTATTGGTAATTCTGAAATGGACGCGATTCGGGCGTAACCTCTACGCGGTAGGCGGCAACAGGCAGAGCGCGTTGATGCTCGGCATCAATGTAAAACGCACACAATTCTTTTCATATTTGCTGAGCGGCTTGCTGTCCGGAATCGGCGGATATGTCTATCTGCTGCATACGGGGGCGGGAAACGCATCCAATGCTACCGCCGCAGAAATGCAGGCGATCGCATCGGCTATTATCGGCGGGACATTATTAACCGGCGGTGTAGGCAATGTGATAGGGACGCTTTTCGGGGTGCTTTCATTAAAGACGTTCAGCAATATTGTTGTTGCTTCGGGGCTTAGGGAACCGTACTGGCAGAGCATTACAACCGGACTTATGCTGTGCTTCTTTATTCTGATTCAGAGCGTGATTCTCGCGCTTCGTGATAAGGGCGGATTCAAACTGCTGCTACCCAAATGGATCAGGCTGAAGAGCGAAAAAAGTGCTTAACAATCGGCCTGATATGAACAATCTCGCTGACAATTATCTGCAAGATGGAGGAATGATTTATGGCATATAAGTTTTGGTTTGTGGTGGGGAGCCAGCACCTCTATGGGCCCGAAGTACTGAAAGAGGTAGCTGCGCACGCGAAGATTATGACGGACGGCTTTAACGCCGATAAAAGCATTCCGTTTGATATTGTATTAAAAGGCGTGGTAACAACGCCTGAAGAAGTAAAGGATGTTTGTATCGCGGCTAACGGCGACGCTGAGTGCGCGGGAGTCATCACATGGATGCACACGTTTTCGCCCAGCAAGATGTGGATAAGCGGGCTTACCATACTCAACAAGCCCTACCTGCACCTCAACACGCAGTTTAACAGGGACTTGCCTTTTGCGACGATTGATATGAACTTTATGAATACGAACCAGTCGGCGCACGGCGACAGGGAGCATGGCTTCATAACCGCAAGGTTGCGCATGAAGAGGAAGGTCATATGCGGATACTGGGAAGATGAGACTTTCAGAAGCAGGATAGGCGGCTGGATGAGGAGCGCTGTGGGAGCCATTTTCAGCAGAAGCCTAAAAGTGATGCGCCTCGGCGACAACATGAGGTATGTTGCCGTTACCGAGGGTGATAAGGTTCAGGCCGAGAAAGACCTGGGCTGGAGCGTCAATACTTACGGAGTAGGCGGGTTTGTAGAGCGGGTTAACGCTGTCACCAACGATGAGATAGATGCAAAGATAGAAGAGTATAGAAGCAAATATGAGTTTAACACCGAAAATATAAATGCAGTACGGTATCAGGCAAAGCTCGAGGTTGCGCTGGAGAGCATGCTCGCCGAAGGCGGGTTTAACGCTTATACCGATACGTTTGAAGACCTCTATGGCTTAGAGCAGCTCCCGGGGCTTGCGACGCAGAACCTTATGGGAAAAGGCTACGGCTTTGGAGCGGAGGGAGACTGGAAGACGGCGGCATTGGGAGCCGTTGTAGGCGCTATGTCGAAAGGGCTGGGCGGAGGTTATTCGTTCATAGAGGATTATACATACCATTTTGAACCGGGAAACGAGGCTGTTTTGGGCGCACATATGCTTGAAGTTTCGCCGACTATAGCGGCTGATAATCCTAAGATTGAGGTACACCCGTTAGGCATAGGCGGAAAAAGCGACCCCGCGCGGCTTGTATTTGAGGGCAAAGAGGGCGATGCGATACTTGTGACGATAATTGACATGGGCGGCAGGTTCAGGATGGTAGCGCACGATGTCCGCGCCATAAAGCCTATGGAGAAGATGCCGCGCCTTCCGGTGGCGAGCGTCATGTGGCGTCCGGAGCCCGATATGATTACTGCCAACGAGGCGTGGATACTCTGCGGCGGGATGCACCATAGTATAATATCCTACGACCTTACTGCCGAGCACATGCGCGACTTTGCCGAGATAATGGGCATTGAGTTTATACACATCAATAAGCATACGACCATCCATGAGCTGAGGGATAAGCTGGCTATAGGAGATTATGTCTGGGGAAGATAGGAGAAACTCATATCAAGAAAAAGAACAAACCAAGAAGATAAACGAAATACGCCTCGATTTGCGGGGCGTTTTTTTACGGTAAAACAAATTATACGGCAGAAGCGACAAGTGGCGCGAGACATGGCTTTTGAATGAATTCCAATGCAAAATCCCTGTCTGTGAGCCACTGCCATATCACATCAGGAGTAAGTATTAGCGGCATCCGGTCATGATAAGATGATATAAACGGGTTGGCGGCAGTGGTCATAATAGCAAACGCGTTATGAGCCGGGGTTATATCATAAAAACCGGCAAGATAGAGCATCTTGGTTTCAGGTAGCCTGAACAGATATTTTGTTTTGCCGCCCTCCCGTTTTTTCCATTCGTAAAATCCAGTCGTCGGAACAACGCAGCGCCGATTCAGCAAAGATGACCGGAAGGACTTTATTTCCAAGGCTGTTTCCGACCGAGCGTTGATGATGACCCCTTTGTTATTCCATTTTGCGAGACCCCATCTCATAAGTTCAGCCTGGGGCCTGCCGTTTCCGGACACCAATACGGGAGCCGTCTCCGTGGGGAAAATCTCACCGGTTTTCATAGCTGACAAGTCCGGCTTGTTCTTATACCGCTCGTTGATTTCATCCAAGATTTCGCGTATCTCGATGATGTCTTCTTCCATCGCGATTTGATAGCGCCCGCACATGTTAGCCTCCTTCCCAAGAAACCATCTGCCTTCTTCAAAATACAGGTACGTCTCTTGGCCGTGCATCGCAGGTATAACGTATATCGATCCGCCTGCCTTAAGGCTGGCAGCGCGACATATGTCCAATATACCATCTCTAACGTAACGGCACCCGTCACTGTTTAAGCCGACCATCCGAATGGAAAAAGCGCCGCCACCTTGACATAAACTTATTCTCGTTTTGATATCGCCTTTCCTTCATGGCTCTATATTGTTTCTAAAATAGTCCACCAGATGGTGTCATCTATCGATTCGATCGTTTTTCGTGCACTTCATGCATAACAATGGAATGTCAAACGGTTGACATATGAATGCTGTAATTATATAATGATTTCGAGTTACATGCTGTATCGGCGCTCTTGACCGCAAAAAATCACGCTACCTATTAAAACTTTACAGAAACTGATACAAGGGGGTAAGCATGAAAGGCGATGTATTAGTCCTGGAAAAACATCATGTGGATGCGGGCGAAGAAATTGCTTCTTATATCATGCCAAAAATTAAGGATATAAACAGAAGATATATAGTAACAATTGCGGGGGAATCAGGAAGCGGCAAGTCGGAAACGGCAAAAGCATTGAGCGATGCGCTTAATAAAAGAAACGTGAAGTGCGCGGTGCTGTGTCAGGATGATTACTTTATTTTGCCCCCAAAATCCAACGACAAAAAAAGAAGGGAAGACGACGCTTGGCTAGGTCCGCATGCGGAGGTTAAGATGAGCTTACTCAATCAGCATATCCTTGAAGCTCTCAGCGGCGCCAAAACGATAGTAAAGCCACTTGTAAACTATAATGACAACAGCATATCGCAGGAAGAACTCGACCTTGAAGGCGTCAAGGTTGTCATCATTGAAGGCACATATACTTCTTTATTGAGGCATGTCGACTGCAGGGTGTTTATAAACAGGAACAGGCTGGACACATTGGAACACAGGCAAAAGAGAAACCGCGGAAACGAAGCTAACGATCCGTTTATTGAAGACGTATTAAAGACTGAACACAAGATAATTGCGGGACATCAGTACCTGGCCGACATTATCATATCGAAGGATTATAAGGTAAGCCTGAACGCATAAACGGATAACGAAAAAAGTATCGAATACATCAAGGAGAAGCGGCATGTCTGTTAAAAACAAAGTGCAGCTCATTACGTATCCGAATTCTTTGGGGAGAAACCTTAAAGAGTTACGCTCCGTGCTTGACGGCATGCTGGAAGGCCTCTTTGAAGGAGGAGTTCATATACTGCCGCCGTTCCCTTCTTCCGGCGACCGGGGGTTTGCGCCAATAAACTATTTCGAGATAGAAAAGGCTTTTGGCACGTGGGAAGATATTAAAAATATCAGCCGTAATTATGACGTCGTTATCGATTTGATGGTCAATCATATCTCAAGGCAGTCCGAGTATTTTCGTGATTTTCTTGAAAACGGGGATGATTCAAGATATAAAGACCTTTTTATAACGCTGGATAAGATATGGGATGACGGTATACCCGTAAAGGAGGACATAGACAAAATATTTTTACGCCGCAAACTGCCGTACTCCGAATATACGGTAAAGGGCGGGCAAACGATAAAGCTATGGACGACATTTGGTAAAACTGACCCCTCCGAACAGATCGACGTAGACATACATTCTGAAACCGCCAAAGAATTATTCCTAAATATATTACGCCACTTCAGCATGAACGGCATCAAGATCGTGCGTCTCGACGCTATAGGGTATGTGATTAAAAAGCACGGCACTTCCTGCTTTTTTGTCGAGCCGGAGATATTTGAATTCCTTAATTGGATATCGGACGTCGCAAGGCAGTATGATTTGGATTTGCTGCCGGAGGTGCACGCGCATTATTCCATACAATACAAGCTTGCGGCAAGGGGTTTTTGGATTTACGATTTCATTCTGCCTTACAGGATTTTGGAGGCGCTTTTGCTAAAGAGGTTTGACACTCTGGGGGAATATTTAAAGGAAAGGCCCCAAAATCAGTTTACAATGCTTGATTGCCATGACGGGCTGCCCATAATACCCGATTTGAATGA
>Ga0134099_1002487_pt1 | contig 15041 bp, 11 predicted proteins | sample 10_taG_2_FD_105482 | JGI IMG/M metagenome (GOLD analysis project Ga0134099, IMG submission 105482) | Switchgrass degrading microbial communities from high solid loading bioreactors in New Hampshire, USA - 10_41_5_180_A2 metaG | ecosystem: Engineered > Bioreactor > Semi-continuous > Anaerobic >...
ATTGAGTTTGTTGTCTTGCTTGCTTGTCCGGTTACGATTTATTTTATAATCTATGCAAAAGAAAGTATTCTGTTTTTATCTGGAAAAGCTTTTGTGGGCGCCGTTATCCCGATGCAGCTTATAATGCCGACGGTTCTGCTTATTGGGCTTACAAATCTTATGGGCATTCAAATGCTCGTACCAATGGGATTTGAAAAAATAGTACTATACTCTGAGATTGCCGGCGCGACAATAGACTTAATAATAAACTTCATTTTAATACCGCCCCTTGCTTCATCCGGAGCTTCAATCGCTGCGCTCGCTGCAGAAACAACGGTATTCATTGTCCAATTTTTTGCCTTGAGAAAAATGGTCTTGCCTTTGTTTAGAAAATTAGAGCATTCGAAAATAATAATGTCATTGATTTTATCATCTGCTCTGTCACTGCCCATTAAAATGGTTCCGACAGGCAATTTCTTAAAGCTGGTAATATCGGCTTTAATCTTTTTTGGAGTCTATATGATTATTTTGAATGTTCTGAAAGAACCGCTCGTCATAGATCTTGAGAAACAGGTTTTGGCTAAATATCTTAATAAACTGCGCCCTAATGTTAAAGAGAATTAAATTAAGAGCGTGCTGCAAGATTTATTCTGCAGCACGCTCTTTTTATCTTCACTCAAAATATCAGTCAAATACCTTTGACGCTTTCTTTAGAATATCAGTGATCTCGAGATGCTGTGGACAGATACTCTCGCATTGGCCGCACGCAATGCAGTCTCCTGCCCGGTGTCCGTCTCCGGCAGCTTCTTTGTAGGCAGAGTGATATTGCTCATGGTCTCCATAAGTAAGATATGAGTTATATGTCTTTATGATATCGGGTATTTTAATTTGATTTGGGCAGCCGTCAACACAGTAGCGACATCCAGTGCAGCCGACAGTAGGAGTATTGAGAATATCATCAATTACTTCTTTAAGGCAGGCTTTTTCCGCGTCAGAGAAAGGAACAAGGTTTTTTATAGTGTTGATATTGTCGTTCATCTGTTCTTCGGTTGACATGCCGCTCAACACAACCATTACTCCGTCGAGTGTTGCGCAGAAGCGCATAGCCCACGAAGCAATTGATTTATCCGGGGTTACAGCCTTCATTTTTTTCTCGATTTCTGGGCGCAATGAGGCGAGATTTCCGCCTTTTACTGGCTCCATTATGATTATGGGCTTATTATGACGTCTTGCGACTTCATAGCATTTCCCTGAATGAACAGTATTACTGTCCCAGTCAATATAGTTAATCTGAAGCTGTACGAAATCGACTTCCGGGTGTTCTGTCAGAAGCTGGTCGAGCAATTCAGGCGTGTCGTGGAATGAAAAACCGAAGTTGCGTATGAGCCCTTTTTCTTTCATCTTCAGTCCCCATTCCCAGCAGTCGTACTTGTTATACTTGTCCAAATTGCTCTTTTCAATGCTGTGAAGCAGATAAAAATCGAAATAATCAAGCCCGGTGCGTTTACGCTGTTCGTCAAATACCTTTTGCAGGTCTTCTTTTGAGTTCAGCACCCATCCAGGCATCTTGTCGGCGACAAAAAAACTGTCCCTCGGATACCGCTCGACAAGTGACTTTCTGAGAGCGACTTCTGAGCCCTGATAAACATAAGCGGTGTCAAAGTAGGTAAATCCGTTTTTCATATAGGCGTCAACCATAGTGTTTACCCTATTGATATCAATTTCACCATTTTTTTTGGGAAGACGCATTAACCCAAATCCCAGCTTTGGAATCTTTAGTAAATCTTCTCTGTTCATAAATTTCCTCCTTTTTGTTTCGTTAATAAGTCATATATTTTCGCAGGTGAAAAGAGTTGCCGGAAGGCAGAAAGTATATCCAAGCTACAATTAACATTTTCGAGCAGGTAACGGCATGGGTTAAACCTCGAAATGGGCCATTGTGCCGGCAGACATCATTTCAATAGCCTTTCAAATATATGCAGTAGCCGTTTTTTAAATTATAAACTGGCATAATTCTTTGGCCGTTTGGGCATGTCCAGGGCTTGCTTTTATGTATCAAGTTAGCTATATTTTTTATAGGCGTTTCAATAAATTTTAAACCATAATTGATTATAATGCAATACAAAAAGGGGAAGTGAGCAATATGAAGGTTTTGGCTATTAACGGGAGCCCTAACGAAAAAGGTTGTACTTATACCGGCCTTTGTGAAATAAAAAAGGAACTCGAAAAGGAAGGCATTGATTGCGAGATTATGCAAATCGGCAAAAAACCGATTCGCGGGTGCACAGCGTGCGGTGGCTGCCGGAGGATGGGCAAATGTGTGTTTTCAGATGATATCGTAAATGAAATTATTGAAAAGTTGAAAGCCGCAGATGCTTTAATTGTCGGTACACCTGTATATTACGCCGGAATATCGGGTCAAGTCAAGTCGGTTATGGATAGGGTTTTCTATGCCGGAAAGGGATTCGAAAACAAGCTCGCCGCCGCGGTCGTCAGCTGCCGCAGGGGCGGTGCAAGCGCGGCTTTTGACCAGATGAACCATTATTTTACGATAAGCAGCATGCATGTCGTGTCCTCACAATATTGGAACCAGATCCATGGCAATACGCCCGATGAGGTAAAACAGGACCTTGAGGGGATGCAGACTTTGAGAACATTGGCAAAAAACATGGCGTGGCTGCTCAAATGTATTGAAGCCGGGAAAAAAGCCGGTATACCAAAACCAAAATATGAAGAGCATGTATGGACAAACTTTATTCGGTAAGGCTGCGGTGCGTTTACACCGCAGCCTTTGCCCTCTTATAGGAAAAGTATATAGGGGGACAGAAATGCTTATACTGCCGTAGGCGTTTTTTCGCAGTTCTCCGACATTGCCAAAGTCAGAAGGGAATAAATTGTGGGCAAGTATGGGTGCAGCAGCACCGCTGAAAAGGTGAATCGGGATATCTCCATCATTTACGAGTACAATTTGTCTGAATTGAAAATTTCCTTGACAGTAATCAAAAAAATGACATATAATATGTTTAGCAAGTAAACAGGAGGAAACATTTTACATGAGCGATAGTGTTACCATTGATGACTTATGTGAGCTATTCCGGCAGGTCATCAATCAATACATCGAACTTGACAAGAAACCATACTCTTACGGAATCGGCCAAAAATTATATCTCAGTGAAGTACATACGATTGATGCGATTGGAAAACACGACAAAATCAATATTACCAAATTAGCTATGTATCAGAATGTGACCAAAGGCGCTGTTTCTCAAATGGTACGTAAGCTGGTCAAAAAAAATTTGGTTATAAAAAGTGTCTCACCTGAGACGGAAAATGAAGTTGTTTTAAGCCTGACCGAAGACGGCAAAAAAGTATATCGTGGTCATGAAAGATTTCATAAATACCTTAATAAAAAAATTGAGCATTTGTTGGCACAGCAGCCGCCGGGAACATGTGAACTCTTGGCATCATTGGGAATGGAATTGAAAAAAGTATGGAAAACATTAGAGATGGAAAAAAGCGAATGAGAGTAATTCGCTTTTTTTGTATTCATATATTTAGATACTATACAGTTTAGCAAATAATCAATTTAGCAAATTAACTGAGGAGAGACTGCGGATGCCTTATATTGTATTTAATAATGTCACGAGAGAATACCGCGCCGGGAAAGAAAAGATTAAGGCTTTAGCAAATGCAAATTTTTCTGTGGAGAAAGATTCTTTTACGATAATTTTAGGCCCTAGCGGGTCTGGCAAAAGCACGACATTAAATTTACTCGGAGGGATGGACAGAGCGACATCTGGCCAAATCTTTGTGGGGGATAAAGAGATCACCGCACTTTCCGATAAGCAGTTGACGGATTACCGCCGGACTGATGTGGGCTTTGTGTTTCAATTTTATAACCTCATACCAAATTTAAACGCTTATGAAAATGTCGATGTATCTGCCCGTTTGGGGAAAAACCCGCTTGACCCCAAAAAAATGCTCTCGGCGGTAGGGTTGGAAAAGCGCATGAAGAACTTTCCGTCTGAAATGTCAGGAGGTGAAATGCAGCGCACATCAATTGCGAGGGCATTATGTAAAAATCCTGATCTAATTCTATGCGATGAACCTACGGGAGCTTTGGATTCCGCAACGGGAAGGACTATTTTGCAGCTTTTACAGAATATCGCTCATAATGAAGGGAAAACAGTAGTTGTCGTTACACATAACTCTGCCATAGCGCCTGCAGCAGATAGGGTAATCCGGCTAAAAGACGGCCATGTAGTACAGGTTACAGATAATAAAAATCCCGTCAGCATGGAAGAGGTGACATGGTGAGATGAGACGGCTGTTCCAAAAAATGTTGCGCGATTTTTGGGATTTTAAAGCTCAATTCTGCTCTGTATTCGTAATGTCACTGCTGGCGGTGCTGATTTATACAGGCATTGAAGGGGTTTGGCTGGGCATGCAAAACCAGGGTAATGCCTGGTTTGAAAAAAGCCGGTTGGCAGATGTCTGGATTAGTGGGGATGAAATTACCGATTCAGATATTGACAGAATTAAAGAAATCGACAATGTTTCAAGCGTTCAGGCTGCCGCAATTGAGGACGCTACAGTTAAGTTAAAGGATTCAAAAGATGCTGAAATCAGACTAATTTACAATAAGACTAATCAAATATCGATACCGGATACTGTCAGCGGAAGCAAATACAATACAAATGAGAGCGGCTGCTGGATTGATAAGGAATTTGCAACGGCAAACCATATCTCTGTCGGCGACACACTTAAAATCTCAAATAACAGCAAGGAAAAGACCGTATCCGTTAAGGGCATTATTCTAAGCCCTGATTATATCTTTTACACAGGCCCAAATAGCAGTTTGTTTGCGCCAAATCATGCGCAGAACGGGTATGCGTATGTTTCAGGCGACATATTTAAATCATTAAGCGATAACGAGGACGACATTTTATATAACCAAGTAAAAATAAAAACCTCAAAAAAAGCGGATAATTTAAAATTAAGAGATGACGTCGAAGATAAGTTAGGCTCAAAATATATTGGCTTTTTTGATAGGTCAAATTGGTCAGGGGTTTATAACTATACAAACAAGATTTCGCAAATGAAAAAAATGTCAATAATGTTCTCTATATTATTTTTCTTCTTAACCCTATTGACCATGCAGACAACTATGAAGCGCGTCGTAGAAACGGAGCGGACGCAGATAGGTACATTTAAAGCCTTGGGTTTCAGAAACGGACAGCTATATTTCATGTATGCTTGTTATGGCCTTGTGATAAGTTTATTGGGTTCCGCCGTAGGATTGATACTTGCCCCGCACGTAATCTCGCCAACATTGCTGAACCTGCAGAAAAAGTTTTATACGATGCCTCGCTGGGAAGTAAAGAATTCCTGGGCTTCATTTGGTGCGGCACTCTTAATCGTAATCTGCTGCGTGGTTTCGTCAGCTTTTGCAAGCAGAAAGGGCATAAAGGGCATGCCTGCCGAGGCAATGAGAGAAGCTGCTCCGAAGAGCGGAAAAGAGATAGCCCTTGAACGTATACCGTTTATTTGGAACCTTATATCGTTTGAATGGAAATGGACTTTAAGGGATATCTCAAGAAACAAGATTCGGACGGCGACCGGCATAGTGGCGATTTTGGGGAGCATGGTTTTGTTGATTGCGAGCTTTGGCTTAAATGACTCTTTAGTCAAGGCTAATCACTATGTATACGGAACACAATATGATTATGTGTCCAAAATAACGTTATCCTCCAACGCTGGGCAAAAAGACCGGGAAACCCTTTATTCAAAGTTAAATTCCGACGGACAGTGGGTTGAAGAATGCGCAATAGAAATCCAAACATCAAAGGATAAGCAGAAAAATGCAGTGCTTTCTGTCTTAGGGCCGGGCATATATGTGCATCTCAAGAATCAGGCAAATGATGATGTGGCTCTTCCTGATGATAAGCTGCTGGTTTCCCGCAGGCTGGCACAGGACATGAATATTAAAAAAGGGGACTACATAAAGTTTCGGGTTTTAGGATATCCTACTCCATTTACTGCCAATGTGGCGGATATTGTCACAACTCCAACGCCCCAAGGTATTTACATGTCTGACGAAGCATGGGAAAACCTATGCGCAAAATCTTTAAGCGCGAGTGTCAGCAAGCTAAATGCTGCGTCAAAGAATACGTCAAACAGCGCTGAAAAACTTGAAAGCGCGTCGCAGAACCTGGTGTCCGGTTCAAAGAACCTTTCCGAGCAACTTGCAACCGTGAGCGACAGTGTTAAAAAGTTAAATCAGGGGTTATCAGTTGGCACTGACAGCATTAAAACATTGTCAAATCATCTGTCATCCCTTGATGACAGTGTTGCTTCCCTGTCGGACGGATTAGTGAAATTACAGTCAGGTTATTCAGAAATAGGGAATAACATTGGCAAGGTTAATTCATCACTCCGCGACCTTTCGAGCCAATTAAATATGTCATTCAGCAATGACCAATATGATAAATTGCAAATGAGCGTTAAGAATATGGAGACGCTCCAGCAAGCTATCGGCAATTATAATGTCACTACTAAAAACGGGGAACAGCATAAATTATCGGAGACTCCGGAGTATAAGCAGTGGAATCTGCTGTCAAAAAACCTCGGAAATTCATCGTTGACGATGGGGCTTACTATTATGCAGCTAAAAAGCGGAGTTTCAACTTTGTCAAACAACCTTTCGAAGATTAACAGCGCAGAGAAAAAAGCCAACGAAAGCTTGGCTCAGCTCGTCAGCGCTGTAAAGAAAATGAAAGGCGGCACTGCACAGCTCAAAGCGGGATGTCAAGAGCTTGCCCAAAAGTATTCGGAAGCGTCATCGTCCCAAAACAAACTGGCTAATGCCATGCAAAAAATTTCTGACGGCTCAAAAGAGCTTTATGACGGTCAATCTGAATTTAACAGCGCCCTTAAAAATACAACGAAACAAATCAGCGCATTAAGCAGCTTAGGGACAATTCAAAACCCGAGCGGTATTGATAAGAGTTCCTTCTTTAAACCGACGGCACTGCTTACAGGAAAGTCAAATTTAGACGATATAAAAAATGAGGCATATGTTAAAGATATAATTACGCTGGACCAGCAATTAAATGACGCTGATGAGATTCTTAACAGCGTGAAAATGATTATTATGTTGTTGTTAAGTGCTGCAATTCTGCTCACTGTGGTTATACTATATAACCTTGGCATTTTAAATTATACAGAAAGGAGAAGGGAATATGCAGCTATGAAGGTGTTAGGGTTTCATCAGAAAGAGATACGTGCTGTTATCTTCAAAGACACTATTTTCAATATAGTCATCGGATGGTTGTTGGGTATACCTGCAGGTTTATTGTTTTTGAAAGCATATGTGGGAGCTGTAACAACCGATACATTCGAATATACCCCTATTATATCTTCAACAAAACTATTGCTGTCGACTTGCATTGCGGTGGGAACCTCAATAATCGTAGGTGTTCTCGTGAGCAGAAAAGTGAAGAAACTGGATATGGTAGAGTCGTTAAAGTCGGGTGAATAATCAGATGGAACCGGCTGATTAATAGACGAGGTGGGGTTGATTATGAGCGCGTACAAGAAATTTTTTGAATTAACTGACGAAATTGAGGAAGCTATGTTACATAATGTATTGCCTGAATCCGGCAGGCGCATAGTGGATTTCCTAAGAACAAAAAATGAGAATTATAGTTATGACCCTGAGAGCAAACGATATTTTATCAACAGTTTTTATCCTTCTTTTCCAGGCCACGCGTGGAGCAGGGCGGTTCGGGATTTTTATCATATCGCGGTACACAAGAAGCGTATACCTATCCAAGCGGACATTGTGGTAACCGGCAAATGCCAGTGCCGCTGTTGGCATTGTTTCAGGGCAAAGAATAAAGACGTACAAATGCTGGACCTCGAAACCATTAAACACTGTTTTAGTTCACTCTATGATTTGGGCACGGCCACTGTTGGGATAACAGGGGGCGAGCCTATGCTTCACCCTGATATATTAGAAATCATCAAAGCAATTCCCGACGGCATTGAAGGGCAATTATACACAACTGGCCACAATATCGATAAAAAGTTTGTGTCAGAAATTAAGCATACCAATTTGACCAGATGTATTATCAGTTTGGATCACTACCAAGGCGATAAAGCAGATGAACTGCGGCATTACCCCGGTGCGTTTAAAGAGGCATTAACAGCTATTGAGGCGTTAACTGATGCAAATATCTATACTGCAATCACAGTCTGTATCACCAATAGTTTGTTAAAAGAGGGCGAGATACAAAAGTATTTTGATTTTGTTGAAACGTTGGGAATCAACGAAATACGCATTGTTATGCCCATTCCGCAGGGGAATTTAGAAGGCAAGGATTTTAGCCATCTATACTGCGACGCAATCAAATTCGTCAAAGATTTCAAAAAAGAACATTTCTCATCCGCAGGCGTGCCGGCGATATTGAACTTTTGCGAATTTGAGAGTCCGGATTATATGGGCTGCAGTGCGGGCGCTCATTATCTGGCAATCAACAATGACGGCGCGGTTACTCCTTGCGTTGCGGTACCGCTTTCGTTTGGAAATATCTTCAAAGAGGACCTTAAAGATATATTTGAGCGGATGGAGAAATTCTTCCCGATCTCAGGCAGGATCTGTTACGGGAAAAGATCAGGAAGGGTTATTTCACGGAATAACATTAATACAACCAAAAGGCCGCTTCCCGAAGATATTTCTTTAAATGTTGCTGAGCAATGCAGCATATCATCAGACACTGCGGCATTCTTTAAATGTTTTGATGTGGAAGAAAGGGGACAAGCAGTATGAAAGGCAAAATAATAGGTGCCGGATCATACGCACCTCCAGCGGTTTCAGATGATGTGTATTTCGAACTATTTCATAAAGAAGCCAGAATCGTTTCAAAATTGCTGCCGCACCACAGCAGGTATTGTGCGCTTGATTTTAATACAGGCAAAGCATTTACCACTAATACCGAAATGGCATATCAGGCATCCATAAATGCTATTAATAACGCAGGATTAAAGCCGGATGATATTGATTTAATCGTGTATTCAACTGCTACCCCCGATTATCCCATTCCGCCATGTTTTGCCCTGCTGCAGGACAGGTTAGGGATTTCAAAGTGCATGGGATTTGATATTCGTTCAGGCTGCGCCGGTTTTGGTACAGCTATGTATCTTGCGTTATCCCTCATCGAAAGCTCTGCAGTACATAATGCGTTAGTTGTCGGAGCAGATTTGATTTCAAACAGATTTTCAGAATTTATCCAGCAAAAAAGTTCCATAGGTTTAAGGGCATTGTTTAATTTAATGTTCTTCGGCGATGGTGCCGGGGCTGTTGTCTTGCAGGGCACGGATGAGTCTGACTCATCTGGCTTTTATTATAAGGACATGGAATCGACTATGGCAGACGTCCCCTATGGTTCTATTATCGAAATAGGCGGGTCCAGATATCCTTATCCCACAGATGAAGTTAAACGTGAGCGCTGGCCGTTGTATCAGGCCAGTAAGGTGAGTGGGGAATATTTGCCAAAGGTACTTATTTATGCAATGCATAAATTCAACGACAAAGTCGGGACAAGCGCAAGTGATATAGACCGCTATCTAATGCCCGTTATTTCTAAGAAGATGATAAAGATAGTATGCGGCGAATTTCCAGATCTTAATTTGGATAAAGTCATAACCGTTAGCAACGAAGGAGGGGCGCTGTTAAATGCGGCAATACCAATTGCATTAACAGATGCGATAGAAAAGGGGTGTTTTAAAAAGGGTGATAATATCTTAATGTATGCTGCGGAAAACACAAAATGGCAGCATGCTCTGTTGGCGTTCAAATGGTAATAATTTATGGAGGTCGAAATTATGGACACATTTTCGAAAGTTCGGCAGATGATTAGTGAAATAAGTGGTACAGCAGAAAAGGATATTAAATTGTCATCAAGCTTCACTGACGACTTACATATGGATAGTTTGGAGTTAGTTGAGCTTGCAGTGTCAATAGAGGATGGATTCTCTATAAAAGTTCCATATGAAAAAATGGATATGTTTACAACTGTGGGCGATGCTGTGTCTTATATCGAAACCGCTTGTGCCCGCAATTGAACAAGTGTCTTGATATAAATACAGTCCGAGAGGATTCTACGATGTAAGACCATTCCGCTGAAACGAAACCGCTTTTTTAGATTGTGGGACTATAGTGCAGACAAGAAAAAGCCTGATGCCGATTGAATATTGGCATCAGGCTTTAATTTTTTGTTGTTCAGCGGCGGCTCTTTGTTCAATATACGTTCTGCCGCCTGCGCTTATGGTTTAAAAATTCTTTCCATCGCGACGCTTTTCAAAGGAGTGGCCGCCTTCACGTGAATGGAAGGGGCGAGAACCGCCGTCTTTATGGAAATCGCGGCGTGGAGGGCGGGACTCTTCCGGTTCAGGGGTCATACCCTCAAGCTCAATAAGAGCATCGCGGCGTGAAAAGTTTAACCTTCCTTGATTATCAATTTCAATGAGTTTCACTGTGATTTCGTCGCCAACCTTGACGGCATCCTCGACCTTGTCGACATGTTTTACGTCGAGTTTAGAGATGTGGACAAGACCCTCTTTGCCCGGCGCAATTTCAACAAATGCGCCGAATGGCATAATGCGTGTTACCTTGCCAGTATAGAATGTTCCGATTTCAGGATCCTTTGTTATAGCGTTGATTATCTTGAGGGCTTTCTCTCCGTTCTCAGTGTTGACGGCGGCGATAAATACACGTCCGTCTTCTTCTATGTCAATTTTGCAGTCACAGTCTGAGCAAATCTTTTGGATGACCTTGCCTCCGGAACCGATAACATCACGAATTTTGTCGACGTCTATCTGAGTAGTTATCATCTTTGGAGCGTACTTAGACAGCTCGGGGCGCGGTTTATCAATTGCCTTGAGCAACACTTCGTCAAGGATATAATACCTTGCGTCTCTCGTCTTTATGAGCGCTTCTTTAATGATTTCGGGGGTCAATCCGTCAATCTTCAAATCCATCTGGATAGCTGTAATGCCTTTGTGAGTACCGGCAACCTTGAAGTCCATGTCTCCAAAGAAGTCTTCGATACCTTGAATATCAATCATTGTCAAGAAGCGGTCGCCTTCAGTGACGAGGCCGCAGGAAATACCCGCAACAGGTGCTTTTATCGGCACGCCGGCGTCCATAAGCGCCAGTGTTGAACCACAAACTGAACCCTGTGAAGTAGAGCCGTTGGAGGACAAAACCTCTGAAACAAGGCGGATAGCGTACGGGAACTCTTCTTCCGACGGGATTACCGGCTCAAGGGCGCGCTCGGCAAGAGCGCCGTGACCGATTTCACGTCTGCCCGGGCCGCGTGCCGGTTTGGTTTCGCCGACAGTCCAGGCAGGCATGTTGTAATGGTGCATATAACGCTTTGTATCCTCAAAATCAATGCCGTCAAGGAGCTGCTGGTCACCTATCGGGCCCAGTGTCGCAACTGTAAGAACCTGGGTCTGGCCTCTTGTGAACAGTCCAGAGCCGTGGCAGCGCGGAAGCAGCCCAACCTCAGCCGCCAGAGGACGAATTTCGTTCATTCCGCGTCCGTCGACACGGCGATGTTCGTCAAGCAGCCATCTGCGGACTATCATCTTTTGGAGCTTATAAAGGCATTCGTCAATTGCCTGTTCGCTGTCGGGATATTTTTCGCTGAACTCTTCGATAACCTTCTCTTTTACGACCTTAAGTCTTTCCTCGCGGACTTTCTTGTCGTTCGTATCGAGGGCATATTTTACGTCTTCCTCGGCGAAATTCTTGATATCTTCAAACATTTCGGGGTCGACTTCAAAGGACTGGTATTCAAACTTTGGCTTTCCTACCTGTGCTTGTATATCTTTGATGAAAGCGACAATTTTCTTTATTTCCTCATGGGCCCTCATAATACCGTTGAACATAATATCTTCCGGTATTTCATTTGCGCCCGCTTCAATCATAACAACCTTTTGTTCGGTACCGGCGACGGTAACATACATTTCGCTCTTCTCACGCTGTGCTGCGTCCGGGTTGATGACAAATTCGTTGTCAACATAGCCTACAGCAACGCCGCCTATCGGCCCGTTCCACGGGATATCGGAAATAGAGATGGCCACTGAAGTACCTATCATGCCCGCAATTTCCGGCTGGCAGTCTGGTTCAACAGAGAGCACAAGAATGGATACTGTTACATCGTTGCGCATATCCTTTGGGAACAGCGGACGGATTGGACGGTCTATAAGACGGCTTGTGAGAATAGCCTTTTCAGACGGTTTCCCTTCGCGCTTTAAAAAGCTGCCCGGGATTTTTCCGACTGCATAGAGCCTCTCTTCGTAATCGACGGCGAGAGGGAAGAAATCAACGCCCTCACGCGGCTTGTCCGACGCGCAGACGTTGACCAATACCACGGTATCGCCGTATCTGACAAGACATGAACCGTTTGAGAGTTGTGCGACCTTTCCTGTTTCGATTATAAGTTTTTTGCCCGCGAAATCTGTTTCAAATGTGCGGTAATTTTCAAACATTATTTGACCCCCTGAAACTTTTATAAAACACGAGGGTCAAACAGGATTCAGCAATCAAGCCGGCGTTCTAAGGTTTTTAAAACGCTCGCTTTATTGCTAAAACCGCCCAACCCTCTGTTCATCAAAGGATACAGGAGCGGAAACTTGATGTTTCCGCTCCGGCAGTCCATCATTACTTGCGCAGATCGAGCTTACTAACGATTGCGCGGTAACGGTTAATATCTTTCTTGGCAAGATAGTTCAAAAGGTTACGTCTGTGACCAACCATTTTGAGCAGTCCACGGCGGGAATGGTGGTCATTTTTGTGCTCCTTGAGATGCTCAGTCAGCCTGTTGATGCGGGATGTCAAAATGGCAATCTGTACTTCAGGCGAACCTGTGTCATTCTCATGGATACGGTTTTCTGCGATAATTTGCTGCTTTTCTTCTTTTAGCATTTCAAACACCTCATTGAATTATTCGCCCTGCTCTGGGCAATAGCCGGTGGAGCAAATTGCTAAGTGCAGGGTAACACAAATTACATTATATTCTACCATGTATATTTACAAAAGTCAATTACCGCCAGATAAAGTCAGTGCAAAATATAGTGCAGAAATAATATAAACATATCAAGCGGTGTGCAAAGTGGTTGGGAGATGTGAATGCAGCGCCGTTAGGAACTGGCGGCTCTTAGCGCCGCGTAATCTCTGCAGCGGCAGGATCACATTGTTTCGGGCGCGGTTATCTTGAGCATAGAGAGGACGTTGCGGATAACGTCGCGGACGCAGATGCAGAGATTGAGTCTTGCCTGCATAAGGTGCTCGTCCTCGCCCTTGACGCGCTTTGAATTATAGAACTTGTGGAACAGTGTCGCAAGTTCCATGACATAACGGGTAATTCTCGCTGGATCATATTCTTTGGCCGCTGCCTCGATTTCCTGGGGCAGGGCGCCGAGATGGCGGATAAGCTCATGCTCTTCCGGAGAGGTCAGCAGGTTGAGTTCCTCGTCTGTTACTTCGCGCGGCTCAATGCCCTCGGCCTTGAGGTTCTTGATAATGCTGCATATGCGGGCATGCGCGTATTGGACATAATAAACCGGGTTCTGGGAGGATTGCTCTACCGCAAGCCCTAAGTCGAATTCGAGATGGCTGTTGGCTTCCCTCAAGTTAAAGAAGAAACGCGCTGCGTCTACCGGCACCTCGTCGAGCAGGTCGTCAAGGGAGATGGCCTTGCCGGTACGCTTTGACATCCTCACGACTTCACCGTCGCGGGTTAAGCGCACAAGCTGCATTAAAACTATATCAAGTTTGCTTCCGTCCAGACCGATAGCGTCCATGGCGCCTTTAAGGCGCGCCACATGGCCGTGGTGGTCAGCGCCCCAAACATTTATAACCTTATCGAACCCGCGCTTCTCAAACTTATTGCGGTGATAGGCAATGTCGGCCGCAAAATAGGTGGGGATACCGTTCGCGCGGACAAGAACCTCGTCTTTTTCGCCGCCGAATTTAGTAGCGGTGTACCAGAGCGCGCCGTCCTTTTCATAGGTATAGCCGTTTTTCTTCAGGATTTCTATTGTTTCGGCGACCTCGCCGTCGTTGTGCAGTGTGCTTTCACGGAACCATACGTCGTATTCAATGCGGTATTTCAAAAGGTCGTCGTGCAGTTTCTGAATGTTCTTTTCGAGGCTGTAGTCGACAAGGGCCTTTTTGCGCTCCTCCGACGGCGCCTCGACATACTTGTCCCCGTTTATTGCAGCAAATTCTTTGGCGCGTTCTTTGATATCGTCGCCGTGGTAGCCGTCCTCAGGGAACTCGACGGCGTCCTCGCCTTTGTAAAGCTGCAGATAGCGGGCTTCAAGGGATTTCGCAAACTTTTCTATCTGGTTACCTGCGTCATTGATATAAAATTCGCGCGTGACGTCATATCCGGCTTTTTCGAGAACAGCAGCGAGGCAGTCGCCAAGCGCACCGCCACGGGCGTTGCCCATGTGCATAGGGCCGGTGGGGTTTGCCGAAACAAACTCAACCATGACCTTTTTACCTTTGCCCATGTCGGAACTGCCGTAGTCTTCTTTTTCCTCAGCAATGGCTTTGAGCACGTCGGTGTACCAGCTCTGGGACAAGAAGAAATTGATAAAGCCGGGCCCCGCCGTCTGAACGTCTGACAAGCATGTGCCGGAAAGGTCAATTTTTGATACAAGCAGCTCAGCGATTTTTCGGGGAGCCATATGGAATGATTTTGCGGATATCATAGCTATGTTTGAAGCAAAATCGCCATGGTTGCGATCCGCCGGAATCTCAACGGAAAACGCAGGAATTGGCACTGCGGGCAGCAGGTTTTCGGCAACACATCTGCCGGCTGCCTCCACAAGCACCATGTGTATTTGGTCAATTGCTTTGTTCATTGGATTTATCATCTTGTTTTTTTGCCTCCCTGACTGATATGAAGATTTCATTCCGGCTGATCGTGCTTGAATTAACATCAAGCGTATATTTGAACGAAAGTTCTCCGCCTTTGTCGTTCAGC
>Ga0134099_1002502_pt1 | contig 15007 bp, 9 predicted proteins | sample 10_taG_2_FD_105482 | JGI IMG/M metagenome (GOLD analysis project Ga0134099, IMG submission 105482) | Switchgrass degrading microbial communities from high solid loading bioreactors in New Hampshire, USA - 10_41_5_180_A2 metaG | ecosystem: Engineered > Bioreactor > Semi-continuous > Anaerobic >...
AGCTTGAACGCCTTCTCGCGGGCCTTCTCCATGTCGTCTTCCTTCACGAAGTCGTCCGCGAGCTTGTCGAACTCCGGATTGTTATAGCCCTCGGCGTTGAAGCCGCCGAGCCCTGCCTGTTCGCTGTGGAAGAAATACTTCATGTGGTCCGGATACAGGGTCAAGCTCCAGCCCATCATGAACGCGTCGAAGTCCTGCTCGTCGAATACCTTCGAGCTGACCACGTTGAAGTCAGTGGGCACGGCTTCAATCGGGATGCCGACCTCTTTGAGCCAGGATGCGATGTTCAAACCGAACGTGTAGCGGAGAGGATCGTACCCGGCGGTCATGATCATGAACTCGAATTCGGGCATCTTCTTGCCGTCCGGCATGATGAGCCCCTTACCGCGTTTCAGCACCTTGTCCTTCTCGACGTCCACCTCAGGCTCGACTTCCCACTTGAATCCGGCTTTCTTGAGGAGCTTCACGGCTTCCGCTATCTTCTGGGAGCGAGTGAGCCCCTTGCCCCACTGAGGAACGTCTTTGTTGTACCAGTATGCGTTTCCGGGAGGCACGACCGAGTACTGCGGGAAGGCTATACCCTGTAGCACCTTCTCGCAGATGTACTCACGGTCGATGAGCGTGGCGACCGCCTGACGGAACTCCTTGATGTTGAAGGGGTACTTCCGCAGGTTGAAAGCCATGAACCGGAAGCCGTTCACGCTGTTCTCAATGAGCTCGACGTTGGGCGCCTTCTTCAACTGCTCCTGGAAGCCGCGCTGCAGGCCCAGGGAGTTCAGCACGAAATCGACCTGGCCGCTGGTGAGCGAGAGCACAGCAGCGCTCTGGTTCTGGAATATCCTGTACAGCGTACCCGTAGCGTCGGGGCCGTCGGTCACCTTGAGCTGCACCTTGCCCTCGGGCTTGCCGCTCTGCCACTTGAACCCGGTCCTCGGGTTCTCGATGGTCACTACGCCGTTCTCGTAGAATGTGGTGACCTCACCTTTGCCACTGTACACAGGGTTTGGCACGTTCTGCCAGAACGCGCCCTTCTCCCAATGTCCGAACTTCCACGGACCGGCTGTGGGCTGGTTCTCGGGCTCGTGGGCAAAGAGCTCCTTGACGGGATCAGCCGCCTTCTTCGCCTTCTCGAACACGGGCTCCCAGTACTTCTTGTTAACGATGTAGTTTTGGAGGAGTCCGTACTGCCACTGGGACAACCCGGGTTTCTCCTTGAGGATGAACTTCACCGTGTAGTCGTCGACCTTCTCAACGCGCTCCAGAACGGTCGGGTCCACGATGCTGGGCCAGTTCCCGCCCAGCTTGTTCGGATCCATTTCGAGCACAGCGTTGTAGCTGAACACGACGTCATCAGCGGTCAGCGGGGTATTGTCGCTCCACTTGATGTCTTTGCGCATCTTGACGATGGACGTGTAGTAGGTCTTTCCGCCGATGGTCTCCTGTTTCAGTGGGCTCGGCATGTCGGCCGCTGCGGCCGGCACGAACGCCCAGGTGGGAGCGGCGTTCCCGTAAAGGGACGTGTAGTACTGGCTGTTCGAAACGAACGTGTTCCACACGGTCGAACTCGGGCCCAGGGACGAGTACAAGTTGATAGTGGTGGGATCAGCGAAGATCGCCATCTCGTACAGCTTCCCCTGAGCCGCGAACCCAGTCGAAGCAACTCCCGCAACAAGGAACACGAAAAGCAACCCGGCAAGGATTCCTCTCCACAATCTTCTCATCGAAGCCTAGCCTCCTTCTTGCCTTCCCAAAGTTGTTCTCCGGAACCCTTTTGCTCCCAACCCATCCAGGAGCCCAAGGCAGACTTGCAGGCGTTGCTCTGGTGCCTGCCCACCACCTCCTCTCAACCTCAGTCGATAACTCGACGTCACATCATTGCAGACCACCGACGTAGGCCATCGACGGACCGCACGTCATACCATGGGGTAACGGCAACGCGACGCAGCCGATGACCTCCCGTACGATTATTCGCCTCGGCCATGTGGATTCCTTCCGGATCAGGGCAAAGTTGCCGGGCCAGGCTCACCGGTTGTGCGACTCCGCCTCCCACTCTCCCCCAGCGGTCCTCTGTGGCACGATCGCCTCACCGCGGTACGAGCGTGGGTTGTAGTTCCACGCGATTTGGAGTTTTCCTTCTAATCACGCTGGCATCAATGCGGATTTCGCATCGTGACCCACAAACTACCATGGCCATCGTGCCTCGAGCGTCCTATAATGGAGCGGTGAAACACAGGGAAAGGAGGATGGCCATGAGAAACCGCGTCTACCGCGCCCTCGGCCTTGTTATCGCAATAGCTTTTCTGGGCGCCGGGTCGCTGCTCTATTGGGGCGGGTCGACGCGCCACGACATCCCGGCCGGGAACGGTATGGGTAGAGAAGCAGGCTCGTCCGAGGCGCGACCAGACTACACGCCACTCAAGGCCGAGCTCGAGGCTTATATAAAGTCGCAGCCCGCCACATACGGCGTGTATTTCCGCGACCTCAAAACTGGGATGGGCTTCGGAATCAATGAATACGAGCCCATCACCGCGGCAAGCACCGTGAAAGTCCCCGCTGTGCTCTACCTGAACCGTCTCGTTGCGGAGGGCAAGGCGAGCTGGGACGACCGCGTCGTGTACAACAGCGCCACGGACTACCAGGATGGGGCCGGGATACTCCAGTTCGCGGCGAGAGACGGGGATAGTTATTCCCTTCGGACATTGGCGAACCTGGCTATCACGATAAGCGATAACGTGGCCTACCGGATGCTCGTCCGTCACCTCGGAAAGGACAACATCGCGGAGTTCATGCGGGACCTCGGCGGGGAGATGGTGTTCCCGGGCGGTCAGAATATAACGTGTGCCAAGGACATGGCAGCGTACATCCAAGGCGTGCTCGACTTCGACCGGTCTCATCCGGACCTCGGCTCACGCCTCCTGGACGACATGGCGCACCCCATCTACCATGTCGGCTTGCCGGGAAAGCTCCCGCCGCAGGTGACGGTGGCGCACAAAGAGGGTGACGTTTCCGGCGTAGCCAACGATGTGGGCATCGTGTTCGCTAATAGACCGTACATCCTCGTGGTGCTCTCGAAGGATGTTCCCGACATCGATCAGGGCTTCGCCACGATCGCTGAGATCTCGCGGATCGTGTACGACTACCAGAACAGCGTGGCCGCTTGACATCGGCCCGGGCCGAGACACGCGGCCACAAGGCGGTTCAGTCAGTACGAGGACAAGAGATCCTTTCGGACGCGACGGCAGGTAACGCTCACAGCGTTGCCCCGTCGCTCCACACGTCCCTCGACGACGAGGATCGGGCTTGTGAACATCGCGCCTCCACAGCGCCTATACACGCCTTCGAACACGGTTACGTCTATGAGGCCTGTTTCGTCTTCGAGCGAGAAAAAAACCACGACCCTCCCGCTTCGGGTTGGGGGACGATGCGGCCTGACCACCACTCCAGCAACTCGTACGCTCGCGCCGGAATCCATCTTCTTCGCAGCGGCGGCCGTGAGCACCCCCTTTTTCGCCAGGCTATCCCGATAAAACTCCATTGGGTGCCTTGTAGGATGAAGGCCCAGTATGTAGAACTCGTGCTTGAATTTCTCGACCTCGGAAAAGTCAGGTATGTCCCAGAGCTCGCACAAAGAGCGGCCGCTTTGGGCACGCTGGTTCCGCACCCAGGCATCTGATGTACGACGGACGCCAAAACAATCACTGGCATCAGCATCGCCGTGAGCGCCGGCTATGGCGCTGTCAGTGCCATCAGTTGCGATATCTGAAAGGCCACAGTCTTCGAGGTTCAGGACACTGTCACCGATTCCTCCCGACCCCTGCAAGAGCCGGGAGATCCCCCAAAGCACAGCCCTGCGGTTAGGGCACAGGGAATCGAATGCGCCGCAGAGGACCAGGTTTTCGAGGAGGTCTCGGTCTAGTGGCACCCGCGCGAAGAAATCCTCAACGGAGGAATACCCCCGCGGTCCCCTGCGTGCAATTATCCTTGCTGCCGTCTCCTCGCTCATACCCCGTACTCTGAGAAGCCCCACGCGTATTGCGCCGTCCTCGATCGTGAACCTCTCGGCGCTCTTGTTTATGTCAACCGGCAAGATCCTGATCCCGCGTCGCCTGGCTTCCACACATATGGTGTTCGGCGGGTAAAAGCCCATGGGCTGATTGTTTAGGACGGCCGTGTAGAATTCCACAGGAAAATGGCGCAACAGGTACGACGTCTTGTAGGCTGTATCCGCAAAAGCCGCCGCGTGAGCTTCACAGAAGCCATAACCGGCGTAGGCAACTATGTATGACAGCACAGTCTCGGCGACTTCTCGGGAGGTCCCATGTTCCATCGCCTTTTTCACGAATTCCCTTCCTATCTCATCCATTTCCGCTCTAGAGCGGTAATGGGTCATCACCTTTCGCAAGCGATCGGATTCTCCCGGTGTAAAACCGGCTATGGCCGTCGCGATCTCGATCACCTGCTCCTGGTAGAGCACCACGCCATACGTCTTCTTAAGAATCTTCTCAAGGCCGGGATGGGCGTAGGTCACCTCCTCAAGCCCTCGCCTCCTCGCCACGAACGGCTCCACCATATTCCCCTGCACGGGACCGGGCCGGATGAGCGCCACGCTTGCCACGATATCCTCGATGGTGCTCGCGCCAAGGCGCCCTTGGAGGGCTCGCTGCGCGGGGCTTTCCAGCTGGAAAGCGCCTATGGTTTCTCCTGCGTTCAGCATCTCGTATGTGGCACTATCCTCGAGGGGGATGCGTTGGTAGTCGACGCCACTCAGGCTCACGGAGTCCTCCACCGCCGCGAGCATGCGAAGAGATAGAAGATCGAGCTTAATCAAGCCGATCTCCTCTACGTCGTCCTTGTCAAACTGGGTGATGACCACGCCGCGCGCTGCCATTTGCAGCGGGGTCAGTCTCACGAGGGGCACGCGGCTTGCCACCACCCCGCCCAGATGGGTCCCGATGTGACGGGGCACACCTGCCAGTGCCTCGCATATTTCGAACAAACAAGAGCACTTCTCGACTGAGATACCGCTTCCGCGAAGCTCAGGGTACTTCTCGAGCGCCGACCTGATCTCATCCGCGCATATGTAGGGGAGGCGCTTGGCCAGCATGTCTATGTCTTCCGGGGGAAACCCCATGGCCTTCCCTACATCGCGCACGGCAGACCTAGCCTGAAACGTATTAAAGGTGCACACCGTGGCCACGCGCTCGGGACCGTATTTGCGTTGGAGATAGTGCCGCACCTCGTCTCGTCTCCTGGCATCGAAATCGATATCGATGTCGGGCTTCTGCGCCCGCTCGAGACTGAGGAATCTCTCAAAAAGAAGGCCTCGGGAGATCGGATCCACGCCCGTTATAAAGAGGCAATACGCCACGGCAGAGTCCGCGGCCGAACCCCTGCCCGAGAACCTGATCCCTTTTTGTCGCGCGAAGTTCACCACATCCCATACCATGAGGAAATAGTCCTCGTATCCAAGGGTACATATGATCTCGAGCTCATGGTCGAGCCTGGACTTTACCGCGGGGCTGATGATGCCGTAGCGCGACGAGGCTCCCTCGTATACGAGGTGCCGAAGATATTCGGCGGATGTCCCCGCCCCTCGTGGAGGCGCGAAAGCCGGGAAGAGCCTCTGGTCTAGCAAAAGCCCGGGTGAACACCTATCGGCAACCTCTGCGGCGGTCGCTATCGCATCCGGATAGCGACGAAAGAGGGCGATCATTTCGTAAACGGATTTCAAGTAGTTCTCGGCGTTGAGCTTTCGCTCGGGATGAACGTCGTCGAGGCGCGTCAGCGTGCGGATACAGGTGAGGACATCGTGGACGGCAAACTCCGATTTCTTGCAGTAGTGGACATCATTGGTCGCCACAACCCTGACCCCCACCCTGTCGGCAAGCTCGACAAGACGTGAGACGAGCTGGTCGCTTCCCGGGAGAGCGAGGTTCTGAAGTTCGATGTAGAATCCAGGTCGCCCGAAAATCCCCGCGAGACGCCTAGTGAGTTCAAGGGCCTGGCTGTATTTGCCCGTGCGAATGAGAACTGGGATGGCCCCCCGCGCGAGGCATCCGGAAAGCGCTATGATCCCTTTATGATGCTCTTCAAGCGAAGACAGGGACGCCCTTGGTGCGAGGCGTCGTTTTGTGAATTCCGCCACGGCCCGCTCCCCAGATAACGGCGTCATGCCGTTGCCCGCGAGGGCCCTTTCCCAATCTCTCGACATATGAGCCTCGGTAAGGATCGCACAGATGTTGGAGTAGCCCTCGGGATCTTCTGCCAGGAGCACCAGGTGACTCCCATCCTCGAGCGTGACCTCGGCGCCATGGATTGGTTTTATCCCATGCCGCTGCGCAGCTCGGGTTAGCCTTGCCGCCGCACAAAGATTATCGTGGTCTGTTATGGCAACGGCCTCCATGCCGAGCTCCGCCGCGTTTTTCACTATAGACTCGACGCTCGATGCGCCATCGAGGAATGAAAAATGCGAATGCACGTGGAGATGCACGAACTTCCCCATGGCGATCCAGGCTCCATCAGCAGACTGTATCTGAGATCATGTCGTCCTAGGATTTCGCCATCGTTTATAGAAAGCAACGACGACGTTACGTAAACGGGGTAGAGCTATCTCAAACGGCCTTTTCAGGGAAACAGCATGCTGAAGTTGAAGTCAAAACGATCTCCAAGCGCACCGTAAGCGCACTCTGCGTGCATGCCATCCAAGCCGAACACAGTTTCTGGGCTCGGGCTTGGGTATCTATAGGCGACCCTGGGCGGAACTCAGACATCGAAGAACAACACGGGCTCATGACGATCGCTCATGGCCGCTCATGGCGATCTGCTTAGTCGAATATCTTCGTGAGCCGCCAGGCGTCGCCGTGCCCATCGCAGCAGAGCTCGTATAGTCCGTGATTATCTGTGAGCACGGTGAAAACATGCCTTTCCCCTTCCCCCCGCCACCATTCGCCCGTCTCACACCACTCGTCAACGATGGAGATCACTCTAAGCCATTTCTGGTTCCAGTAGAATCTCTCCGGACGTCGGTCTCTTCGCATCACTACCTGAAGCGACCTGTTTACCCTCCTCATAGTGCAAACAAGCCTCCCAGGCCGCCAGAAGCCTATCTCTTCTGTCGCATTCAAGCAGGCTCGCCGGGAAAAGACTCTTCGCCCCGAACTTCTCTCTCACCCGAGTCATTACCGCTTCAACGACTTGATCACGATCAACAGCTGTATGTGGCTCGAACATGCTCACCCGTAACGTCGTTGTCGTAGGCACGAGATCAGCCGCTATGAGAGATAGCGCCCTCACGGAACGGAGCGGCCCATTTTGCGATCGCAATCGTGTCGCCTCGTCGGGCGCTGCCAGCACCGCTCGTAGGAGGCCTCTGCATATTTCCAGGCAGCCACCGTAGAACCTGGAGGGCCTCGAAAGGCGTTGCTCGTAAACCATCTGGCCCATCTGGCCCGCGCTACCTTTGCCGCTGAGCTCTAGCAAGATGCGCCACCGGCGAGCTATCGCGCCATAGGCGTTCAGCCTTTGTTCGATGAAGGCGGCACCCATCTCGACCACGTGTTCCAACATGGACCTATCAGACACTTCATCCTCGAAAACCTTTCTGAAGGTTACCGTCTCTTTTGGATAAACGGGGATCACCTTCGACCGATCTATGCCAAGGCAGAGCTCGTAAACGACGTGCCCTGGCTCCCCCAACACTTCAATTAGAGCCGATCTTCCCATCGCCAGCACATCGCAGACCCGCCACATGCCGAGGCGCCGGAGACGCTCGATCACGCCCTCATCAAGGGGCCAAAGCACGCCCACGGGCATAGGGGCGAGGAATTCTTTCTCCTTCCCGATAACGATCAACGCGTTCCTGGGCCCTCGTGCCGGATTAGGTGTCAACCGCCCGGCTCGGCCTTCTCCTTCAAGATGAGGATAGGATCCTGGCCGGCGAGGGCAAGGACTTCCAAGCGTTTTGCCATATATGACCCTCCTCGACTCCTCAAGCACCCCTGAAGCCACCCGCGCCACTAGTTTACAACGCGCCACCCCAAACGCTGGGCAGCTGTTAACGACCGCCCTTATGCTTTGGGATAATCTTTCGATCGCATCCAGCACATCGGCACATCCCGAAAGGTCGATAAAGGCCTCATGCTGGGCCAAAGGCTCGACGGCCAAGCTATGGCGTGCGCATGCCTCCCACACACTGCTGGCAAGGCTATCGTATCTTTCAGGGACATAATTCACCTCGACGGCCTCCGGGCACATGAGCCGCACCACGGAAAGAGACATTCCAAGCTTCACGCCCTTTCTTCTTGCCCCAGGCGATATATCCATGACTTTCTTATCTTCCCCAACTATCACCACGGGCACCTCCTTCGGGCGTGAGTTCAACATGGCCTCAGCCTTCGCATAGAAACCAGGCACCCAGACGTGGGCTACCACCGTCGACGCGGGTCTCATCTTCACAGCTCCTCAAAGACATCAAGTACTTATGACGAACGTGTGTTCGCATTAATAGTATATTGGGTCGCTACCCTTCCTGTCAAGACAAATCCTGCCATATCCCCTTGGTACAGAAGGAATTCATACCGATGTGTCCAACAACTAAGTGGCGACAACGCCAACGACGCAAGACACAAAACGACCCACGCGCACACCTCAGGGGCCACAAGGGTTACACTGAAGTCCATGCGAAAGGGGGAAAGAGCCTTTGTCAAAGCGCCGTGCTGGCGGATAGATTCCGCCGTCGGCAGCCCTCACTCCAAAGCTTCCCTGCGGAAACTCCAGAACAAGGAGGTATGATGGTGAACCTGTTTGACGCGATGAGGAAACACGGCTACGAGCAGGTCCTCTTCTGCAGCGACGCATCGGCCGGCTTGCGGGCGATAATCGTCATCCACGACACCACTCTCGGCCCGGCCTTGGGTGGCACACGCATGTGGCCGTACAACACCGAAGAGGAGGCGATCGTCGACGCGCTCCGCCTTGCTCGCGGGATGACTTACAAGAACGCTGCAGCGGGCTTGAATTTCGGTGGCGGCAAGGCCGTCATCATAGGCGACCCGAGAAGGGACAAGTCCGAGGAGCTTTTCAGGGCATTCGGTCGGTTCGTGGACACTCTCGGCGGCAGGTTTATCACAGGCGAGGATGTCGGCATCACGGTGGACGATGTTGAGACCATTAGATGCGAGACCAGGTGGGTCGGCGGTTCTTCCAGCGCGTCCGGAGGAAGCGGCGACCCCGGTCCGGTGACCGCGTACGGCGTCTGGCGAGGTCTTGCTGCCTGTGCCAAGATCGTTTTCGGCAGCGACTCGCTCAGAGGTCTCACCGTGGCCATCCAAGGGGTAGGAAGCGTGGGCTATCACCTAGGTAAACACCTTCGCGACGATGGCGCAAGGCTCATCGTAACAGATGTATTCCCTGACAAGGTCGAAAGGGCCGTACGTGATCTCGGGGCGCAGGCTGTGGAGCCCGACGCCATATTCGACGTCGAGTGCGATATCTTCGCCCCGTGTGCACTCGGCGCCGTCCTGAACGACGAGACCATCCCCAGGCTCAAATGCAAGATCGTCGGAGGCTCCGCCAACAACCAACTGCAAGAGGATCGTCACGGCGACGCGCTGCAAGACATGGGAATCCTCTATGCTCCTGACTACATCATTAACGCTGGTGGCGTGATCAACGTCGCGGACGGGCTGTCCGGGTACAACCGAGAGCGGGCTCTGCGCAAAGCCGCCGGCATCTACGACACGATGCTCAAGGTAGTCGAGATATCGCGGCGCGACGGCATCCCAACATACAAGGCTGCCGACAGGCTTGCCGAGGAACGCATCGCCGCTGTGGGAAGGATCACGCGGCACATCAGGCCCGGCCGTGCTTGGGGAATCGGCGAGTGACACGGCATCCGCCGGCATCTGCCGAGCCGGCGTGCCGCAGGTGGTGCAGGTCGTGATCGACCTCCGCCCCGTGCCGCGCCGTCGCCGACTGACAGCCGCCCGCCTTTTCCCGACACGCGTTCATTAAGCGGGACCCAGCCGATTGAGCGCCAGTTCCTTGAAGCTCACCAGCCGCACCCAGACGGTTAGCTGCAAACACGGAAAGATGAGGGCCTGCCGGCCGCCGCCGGGACCAAGGCGCCCCGGCAGGCCACGACTCGCGTCACGATTCGTTCCCGTCTCTCAGCGCGCCCCGTCGCCCTGCTTTGCGCAGGAGGCGCTCTCGGCCCTCGCCCTCACCGTTTTCTTGGCGAGGTACACAACGGCCGGGATGAAAACGAGCTGCAGCACGATCCCCGGAAGACTCCCTACGATCCCAGCTGTCAAAGGGTAAAGCACCGGCACGCGTTCGAACCCGAAGAGGGGCAGGAGGTATGCAGAAAGCACGCCGTAAACGAGACGCCCGCCGACCATGGCGCCTACGAGAGCCACTATCACGTTTTGCTTCAGAACCTTGTACAGCAACCCACTGAGGAAGCCGTACACGGCCAGCTCCACCATCATGGTCTGGGCCATCGGTGGCATCAAGGGAGGCATGCCGGTCAACAAGGCAGAAAGAATGGGCGTAATGAATCCGACGACCGCACCAACGAGAGGACCCGTGAGAAAGCCAGCTAGAAGCACCGGAATGTGCATGGGAAGAAAGACCTTGCCAGCTCCGACAGCGTGGAAGAATATCGGAAACACTATCCCCAGCGCAACGAAGACGGCTCCGTAGGCAAGTCCTCGCACCATGTCGTTTCTCATGGTCATCTAGTCCTCCCCTCGTCTGGTTTTTCGGGCCTCGAGAATCAGCGGGCCACGATCGTGAACTCATCAAGAGACCGACTGATAGCAAGTGAGCGCTTCTCTTTCGCCAGAAGCGCTCATTTTGGACCAGGCAAGCAACCAGATCTGTAAGCCGAATTCTGTCGAGGGTGGTCATCTGTCTTGGACTCGGGTCGCCCCGAGCCTCGTGCGACCGTACCCGAGGGGAAGGCGGGCCACCTTATATCCCTCCTATTTGGTCTTGCTCCGGGTGGGGTTTGCCTAGCCGACCGGTCGCCCGGCCGCTGGTGCGCTCTTACCGCACCGTTTCACCCTTGCTTGCGCGCCGCCGGAAGCTCATGCCTCCTGGGCACGCAAGCGGTCTAATCTCTGTTGCACTTTCCTTAGGGTCGCCCCCACTGGGGATTGCCCAGCACCCTGCCCTGTGGAGTTCGGACTTTCCTCAGACGCGTCGCGCCTCACAGGCCGCGCGCCCGCGACCACCCGATCTGCTTGCTCTCGACATGATGCGCATGATCGCCCGCCCAAGAGAACGGGGATCTTGCTTTTTGGTCATTGTCCTGTCTTCTCGCGAGGCCGCGCGGTGAGCGGCGCAAATGTACTCGCATGCCGGCCTCGCTGAACGTCATAATAGCACGTGCCGGCCCACATGTCAAATCTGCAAAGCCCGCAGACCTGCCCCGCTCGGTCCCCCGACCTCGCGTCCGCCGTCCGCCCTCACCGGAACCGCCTCGGACATCCAATGCACAGCTCTCAAGTCTCTGGCCGCGCCGCACGAACGCCGGCGCGCGCGCCTGGACTCACCTTCGACTTCGACCCCGCACCACGCTATGGCCGCGGTCCTTCCAGCTCCTCCGCCCGCGTTACCGACGCGGCGTCGATACCCATGTTTGCAAGCTCGTCGGCTCGCGCATTCATGGCCCGCCTCACGTGCCTCACCGGACACGCGTCGAACCCCCTGCGAAGCGCCTGCACCCTCGCGATGAGAGGCCGTAATCGGTCGGACCGCACGGCGTACTCACCGCAGAGCTGTCTAGCCACAAGCTCGCTGTCAACGTAAACGCGCACCCTCCGCGCCCCGAGGCTCCGTGCCTTCTCAAGCGCCTCCGCAAGAGCGAGATACTCTGCCTCGTTGTTGGTAGCAATGCCGATCCCCCGACTTATCTCGGCAACGACTCGTTCGGTCTCGTCGAGGATAACCGCCCCGATGCCCGCGGGGCCAGGATTTCCCCGGGACGCGCCGTCGGTGTATATCACGAGCTCACCAGCTACACTAGTCTCTGTCCCCGAATGATCGCCCACTATGCTCCCCCTAATGACAGGACGTGTTAGTCCCTGCCCCACTCCTAGTACTTGCCCACTTACCGCTGTTGCGTTCTGGGATGGCGCTCCGAACGAGGCGCCCTGACGGGAATCATTTCCGCGGCCACGGCTCACTCAATCCAGCACAGGATCCTGCCGCAGCTTTCGCACTTCACGACTTGGTCGTTGGGCCTACATCGCGCCACGATGAACGTTGGCAGGACCACATGGCATCCGCCGCAGATCCCATCCTTGACCGGGACTACCGCCAGGCCCCCCTTGTCCTTCGTGAGCTGCTCATACCTGGCGAGGATGCTCGGTGATATCCTGGCGGCCAGGGACTCACGCCGCCCGCACGCATCGGATATCTCCGCCTCGATCTCCGACACCTTGGCAGCGCAGGCATTGTTCAATACGTCCAGCTTCGATGCGGTCTCTGCGACCTCACGGCTCAGGCTCTCCACCTTGGACTCGAGGGTCTCGACCTCCTCCATGTGGGCGATAATGCGGTCCTCCAGCTGAGCCTTGCTTCCTTCCAGCATCCTGAGTTTGCCCTGCATCCCCTCGATCTCCCTGGGATTCGTGACTGCGCCCCCATAGAGCTTTCCGGAGATGGACTCAATCGCCTGTATCGTTTCCCTGAGGTTCCACTCGGCCTCTTTCTGCTCCTTACGAATACGCGCAAGCCTCGCGTTCACGTCGGAGAGGCTTGCGCGCAACGTCTCTAGAGCCGCCTCAAGGTTTTCGATCTCCTTCCGGACAGGCAACTCTACAAGCGCCTTTTCCAGCTGCCGTATCTGCATGTCCAGGTGCTGGAGCTCAAGGAGCAACTGTATCTCGGTCATTGACATTATTCCCTTCGCGTTATCATGCAAACCCTGAAGGGAGCGACATCATGCGCGGCGGCACACTAGCTTCTTATCGCCCCCAGCAGGTCCTTATACGTTTCAATGTCCATGCCCACCTCGGTGCGCTTGGCCTGCACGTCCGTGCCGTTCTTCTGCGCGCACTCGACGCATCTCTTCGTCGTCGGCAGAATCTCGAGCCTTGCCTTTGGGATGACCTTGCCGCATATCTCGCACTTCACGACCATCCTTCTGGGCCCCTTTCTCCTCCGGTCTGCCGTTCCCACTTGGCCTCAAGACCCCGATGCCGGAGCATTTCTGCCAGCGAACAAGGCCCCGGCAGGCGCGGGCTTTGCTTTTCCAGTACTATAGTTATTTCTACAACAGCCTTTCAGTTCCTGCACGACGGCCAAGGGCCCACAAGGTTCCAGTCAGTGCGTGGCGGTCACGGGGGCCCCCACCCTCTCATCTTCCTGCGACGCCGTCATCGGGCTCCACACGCGGCTGGAACGGTCCGCGCAGGCTCTCATGTCCTCGCCGCATCGCGGCATCGCGGCACGCGAGGGCTAGCGCCACCGCGAGATGTGGAAAGCGGGCGAACATCGCCCGCTTTGAAATCCTGGTGGGCCCACCTGGGTTCGAACCAGGGACCGACCGGTTATGAGCCGGTTGCTCTACCGCTGAGCTATAGGCCCGAATTCTGGCTCCCTGGGCAGGACTCGAACCTGCAACCTACCGGTTAACAGCCGGCCGCTCTGCCATTGAGCTACCAGGGAACAAAACTTCACTTACACCAGCAATTATACACAAGCGACCCCGGTCGGTCAAGAGGCCAGCGTCGCGAAATCCGCACGCTGCCTCCATCCCGCTCCGGGGTTTACTCAAGGTAATCCTTGAGCTTCTTGCTTCGGCTCGGATGCCTCAGCTTCCTCAGGGCCTTTGCCTCGATCTGTCGGATCCTCTCACGGGTCACGCCGAAAACCTGTCCGACCTCCTCCAGGGTGCGCGACCGGCCGTCGTCGAGGCCGAAACGCAGTCGAAGCACCTTCTCCTCCCTCGGAGACAGCGTGTCGAGCACATCCTCAAGCTGCTCTTTGAGAAGATGGAAGGAGACCGCATCCGCGGGGGCCATCACATCCTCGTCCTCGATGAAATCCCCCAGATGGCTGTCCTCTTCCTCACCAATCGGCGTCTCGAGGGACACAGGCTCCTGCGCTACCTTCATGATCTCCCTAACCTTGTCCTCGCTCATGTCCATGGCCTTCGCCGTTTCCTCTATGGTCGGCTCCCGGCCGTACTCCTGCACGAGCTGCCTTTGCACTCTCACCAGCTTGTTGATGGTCTCCACCATGTGGACGGGAATCCGTATCGTCCTTGCTTGATCGGCTATGGCCCGCGTTATGGCCTGCCGAATCCACCAGGTCGCGTAGGTGCTGAACTTGTACCCTTTGCGATAATCGAATTTCTCGACAGCCTTCAAAAGGCCAAGGTTCCCTTCTTGTATGAGGTCGAGGAAAAGCATACCGCGACCGACGTAACGCTTGGCGATGCTGACCACAAGCCGGAGGTTTGCCTCGGCGAGCCTGCGCTTCGCCTGTTCGTCGCCCTTTTCGATCCGTTTCGCCAGCTCTACCTCCTCCTCGGCCGTGAGAAGAGGAACCCTGCCGATCTCCTTGAGGTACATCCTGACTGGGTCGTCCACGCTGATGCCCTCGGGAATGGAAAGGTCAAGGTCCACTTCCTCGTGAGGCACCGCGTCTCCGTCTGCCCCGTCCGGCCCCTCAGGGACAATGCCCTCTTCGGCTATGTCCGCCGCTTCTCCATCCCCGGGCTCCGGCAGGACGTCTATGCCCATCTGGCCGAGAGCCTCGTATATGTCGTCGATTTGTTCGGGAGAAAGCTCGACGTTCTGGAGCGCGTCCATTATCTCCCTGTATGTCAGCATGCCCTTTCTCTTGCCACGCTCGATAAGCTCTTTGAGCTCGGGCACGTCAGGCTGCCCAGGCTTCGTCATCGTCATCCCCCCTTTCCATCCCAGCCGCCGGATACGCCGCCGGTCGTGCCAGTTGAATCTCGATACAGCGGCCGCCGCCCAAGCACTGCGGCACG
>Ga0134099_1002505_pt1 | contig 14992 bp, 12 predicted proteins | sample 10_taG_2_FD_105482 | JGI IMG/M metagenome (GOLD analysis project Ga0134099, IMG submission 105482) | Switchgrass degrading microbial communities from high solid loading bioreactors in New Hampshire, USA - 10_41_5_180_A2 metaG | ecosystem: Engineered > Bioreactor > Semi-continuous > Anaerobic >...
ACATTTCTCGCCCCTTTCGCTCATATGATGCAGGTTGTCACAGTTGTAAGATATATTTTACACCCATTGCTATTCCTCGTCTGATATGGTAAAACCGATACCTCAACAAATCAATGGATTACTTTCTCAGTCCCGATACCGATACCGATAACCGTTTTTCGCTTATGTTTAGGGCGGAAAATGCCAGTGAAGCGCCCCCCGAGATTCGAGATCGCATTCTCCGCTATTTCGAATTATATCTTGATCTCCTTGATAGTGTCGATAGAAAGGTTGTATTCAATCCTCCTACCTACTCTGTGAGGATTAACCAGCAAAACCTTACTGCAGCAGCCAAGCGCGAAATCGAAAACATCGCTGCAAAATGCCGTCAAGTATTCGCCCTAGAGGGTGCATCGGGGGGGGATCTGTTCATAGGCTTGGAAGATGCTGGGGTTAATGTTCTTTCGTTTCCTACCGATCCAATCATAACTATTCGCAACTATGGATATATCACTGAGGAGCAGAAGAATGAGTTTTTTAAGTGCTTATATACTAAAGGTTACATGAGGAGTGAGCCGGAACCTCTTTCGTATTTTGCAAAAAATCGCCGGCGCGATCATTTGGTTAAAAGGTTCTACCTTGATGAACAGATAAGCTTGAGCAAAGCAGCGGAATATCTGGGGATCTCACTTATAGAAGCACGTGAATTAGTGAAGAAGTGGGGTGTCGAGAGTTAAGTACTCTGCATTCCACAATCGAGTAGGAGGCTACCCATTAGTTGAGTAGCCGTCCTCTCACACCACCGTACGTACCGTCCGGTATACGGCGGTTCATCAAGAGTTCAACTTCTCAAGCAAGTTCAGCTACGAGGCCAGAGTAACCACGTTTCTTGAGACGCTCATTAGTGATGGTGGCTGACAGGATAGGGCTGTTGGAGATTCTCCAGTAGCCCTTTCTTGTATTGGCCATTGTCCACGCCTTTTCCCTGTTCAGTCCCAGTTTCATCAGATTGCGGTATTTGGTACTGGTTTTCTTCCATTGCTTCCAGATACACATTCGCAACCTTCTGCGCGTCCATTCATCAAGCTCTCGGGCGAGGGACTTCATATCTGCTATTCTGAAGTAATTAGCCCATCCTTTGATGAGCTGCTTCAATTTCAGCAGTCTTAAGTCCATACTCATTCCGTTGCTCCGGGAGGTAATCTTCCGTATTTTGTCCTTCACTCTCCTTATGGACTTTGGGTGTACCCGAATCCTGACGCCTTCCTTTCCGTGGTAGAATGAGAATCCAAGAAACTTTCGCCTCCATGGTCTGTCAACAGCGCTCTTTTCCCGGTTGACCTTCAGTTTCAGCGTCCCTTCCAGAAATTTGGTGATGCTCTGCATAGTCCGTTCTGCTGCTTTCCTGCTTCTCACATAGATGTTGCAGTCATCAGCATACCGGCAGAACTTATGACCCCTCTTCTCCAGTTCCTTATCCAGTTCATCCAGCATAATGTTGCTGAGAAGCGGACTTAATGGGCCGCCTTGCGGGCACCCTTCTTCGGTATCAATGACAACACCGTTTATCATCACGCCCGCTTTCAGATATTCCCGGATCAGCTTCAGCACTCTCTTGTCCTTGATTTTCCTCGCCACCAGTGCCATGAGCTTATCATGGTTCACTGTGTCAAAGTACTTGGCAAGGTCAATATCCACCACCCAGTCGTAACCCTCGTTAATGTATCCCTGTGCTCTCTTTATTGCTTGGTGCGCCCCTCTGCCTGGGCGAAATCCAAAGCTGCTGGCTGAAAACTCAGGGTCGAAGATTGGGCTAAGAATCTGTGCGATGGCTTGCTGAATCATCCTGTCAACTACCGTTGGGATTCCCAATAGTCTGACCCCTCCGTCCGGTTTAGGTATCTCTACCCTACGGACGGGTTTGGGACGGTAAGTCCCCGCCTTTAGTTCCTCGATGAGTTTACCGCTATTTTCTTTCAGGTAGGGTAGAAGTTCTTCCACCTTCATACCGTCAACCCCATGGGAGCCCTTGTTGCGCATGACCTGTTTGTAGGCAGCGTTTAAGTTCTCCCTGGTCAGTATCCTCTCGAGCAAATCAAAGGTGCTTGCTCTTCCGTTGTCCTGTCCGTCTGTTTCCGCCGGAAGGATTCTCGGCGCTCCTGACATACCTCGGGGCTCCACCCCTACTTCCGTCAGGCAGCCTTCATATGAAGTTGTCTGCTTTCTTCGAATCCTTCTCGAGTCTTTCAAACTTCCAGAACCTCCTGATGTTCGGCCCTTCCGCTGCGTCTGTACCGCCGCGTACTATGGCCTCTGCTGACTTCTGACCGCTCAGCCGTACATCACTGCACGGGTTGCCTCACAGTAGTCCCTCCGCTTCGGCGTGCCGGTCAGACCTCCGCGGGTAAGCGCGCGCCCCTTCATCCCATATACCTGCTTCATCTACACATCAAGTCTCGGATAGCATTGGACTTCGTTTTGTTCTGCAAACTCGTCCGACTTAAATGTGCCTCATATGAAGTTCCTGTTCGTCAGGCCGGGATTTTACCTCCGACTTCCTTCAGATTCCACCTCGCGATGGACACCCTTGCCTTTGGCTAACGGTTGGTGCTATCAACCCCCGTAACGGACTTTCACCGTCAAGGTCGCGCGCATGCCGCGCGCACAGGAAGGGACGGGTCCTTGTCTTTACAAGGACCCGCCCTGTACACCCTAATGTGCCTTAAAATTATACACCGGCTTGATGACCTCCACCACTTCCACTGCGTCCTGGATGTTCTCCAGGATCTCGTCCATAGGTTTGTAGGCCATTGGCGCCTCATCCAAGGTGGCCTTGCCGACAGAAGTTGTATATACTCCCTTCATCTCCTTCTGGAATTCTGCCACACTCAGCTGCGCCATGGCCTGCCGCCGCGAGAGCAGCCGCCCCGCGCCGTGGGGCGCAGAGTAGTTCCAATCAGGATTGCCCTTGCCTACCGCGATGACGCTCCCATCCCGCATGTTGATGGGGATAAGCACTTTTTCCCCTTTCTGCGCCGAAATAGCGCCTTTGCGGAGAATCATATTCTTGGTGTCGATGTAGTTGTGGATGGTGGTGAACGTATCTTCCGGCGTCAGCTCCATGGCCGCCAAAATCGTTTCAGCCATCGCCTGCCTGTTCAGGCGGGCATATTGCTGCATGATCTCAAGATCGTGGAGGTAATCGTCGAAGTCCCGGCCTTCCAAATACGCCAAAGCCTTTGGGATCTTCACATTATCCTTGAGCTTCTTATAAGCCAGCTTCTGATAATACTCCGCCACCTGCAGCCCAATATTGCGGCTGCCAGAATGGATCACCAGGTACAAGCTGCCCGTACTATCCTGGTTGACCTCGATAAAATGATTGCCACCGCCGAGAGTGCCGATTGACAAATAGCCCCTTTCCAGGTCCACATAACCTCGGCACCGCAGCTTGGTCAAGTCGATTTCAGACGCCAGCTCATGCGGGCTCCTGCGTATATCAAATCCGGACGGTATTTTAGAGTTTATCACTCTGTCCAGTTTTTCCAAATCAAGTTTTATTTTCCCAAGCCGAAGCGTATACATCCCACAGCCGATATCCACACCTACCAGGTTTGGGACCACCTTGTCCTTGATCGTCATCGTCGTGCCGATCACACAGCCGGCCCCGGCATGGACATCCGGCATGATCCGGATTTTCGAGCCGCTGACAAACTCCTGGTTGCACAACTCAATAATCTGATTCACTGCTTCTGGATCGATGTTTGCGGTAAAAACCTTGGCCGAGTTGTACTTGCCCCTAAGTTCCAGCATCGGCTATCCTCCAAACCCTATTTCCCCTCAGCTATTCTTTCCAAAACTGCGATGTTCTGCTTCGGTGTGCCGGGTGACACTCCACCGCCGGCCGACAAGATGAAGTACTTGTCTGGAGCTTTCGCCAGAACCGCTTCTGCCTCCTGGCGCACATCTTCCGGCGCCCCGTCCCGCAGCACCTCCAACGGCGAGATATTGCCCATCACCGCCATCTTGCCGTATGTGTGCTCCAAAATCCGCTCCAGCTGCACCTCTTTGCCGAAGTTGAAAATGTCAATGTCCAATTCCGCAAGGCGCGGTAGGATATGTGTCGTGTTCGAATCATTGTGGTAAGCGATCAGCTTACCTTTGAACTCATTGAAAACCGCCTGCAAATACGGGTGAGCAAATTCATCATAATCCTCCGGTGACATCAACCCAGGGATGTCATCCAGAACCAGGACACCTTCCGCCGAAGGAACCGCCTGCAGCTGTGCCTTGAGCCAGACAATCACCGTTTCCGTGGTGATCTCCAGCAGCTTCTTCATGGCTTCCGGCTCCAGCTTGATCCCGATCAGCAGATCCGTGAGCCCGTATACAAACGAAGCAATCGTCAGTGGCCCCCGGGATGCCACCATCTTGATTTCCTGCTCCGGATTCATCTCCTTCAACCGCATCCCAACCCACCGGTACAGGCTCAAGGCCAGCGGCATCAGCCCGTCACTCTCGGGATTGGGCACCCTAAGCTTCCCAAAATCCTCCGGTGCCTCCAAGAACTTCTTTGCTGAGGGCATGCTGTTCAGGCACCACATGAAAGGTGCACCCAGAGCCGAAGGCTCAATCAGCATCCCGTATTCCATCCAGAACGAGGGCATGAAAATGATCTGAGGGAACTCCTTTTCCACCTGCAGGTTCACCTTGAGCCACAAATCCGGCAGCAGATAGTAATCCAGATGACTAACCCCCGCATAATCCGGCAGCCAAGGGCTGTCAATGATCAGCGCCACCGGCGGGCTGGTAAAGCTCTTTCCTTCCGCCGCATCAACCAGAGTCTGCCACTGTTTTCGCAGCACGGCCTTTCCTCCCTCACCCGTTTTTCCGCTAAGCTTCTTGCTGCGATCAGCCTTTCACCACATCAGCCCCGATCGCCTCAATAACCCGCATCAGCTCCTGATGAGCCAGGGCAAACAGCTTCTGATTCCCGTCCGGAAGCTTCGCACCAGCGCTTCCCGGTTCCACTGCCGCCGGCCCCTTGTAACCGCTCAAGTGCGGCTCCAATGACAAGAAGTGCTGCCCATCCACAGCGGCAAACTCTGCCAGAATCTCCCGCACCCGGCCGTCGCCGTGGCCTGAGGGCACTACACTGTGATCCGAGTACAGCGCATCTTTGATATGCATGTACACCACATAATCCTTGAGCATGTTCCAAGCCTTGGGGTAGGTTTCTTCATCACATTGGACGAAATTGGCCGGATCAAATGTCACTTTCATGTAATCACAGCTCAAACTTGTGAGCAAATCCAAACACCTTTCAGCGGTGTCACCATAGATCCCTTTCTCGTTTTCATGCAGCAGCGTAATCCCCGCGCCGCGGGCCGCCTCAATGAACTGCCCCCAGCGGTCCAGCACTGCACTGCGGTACTGTTTTGGATCCTCCCCCTTGGGCATCCAGAAGCTGAACATCCTGATGTACGGCGCTTCCAGCAGTTGAGCAATTTCCAAGGTATGCTTGAACAAGTCCAAATGCGGTTCAAAAGGCTCATCAATGCCGTACTTGCCGATGGGAGAACCCACCGCCGAGAGCCTGAACCCCCGGTCCTCCAGCTGCCGCTTGATTTCCTTCACCTCATCAAGAGTGTGAAATACCAATCCTTTGCCGTTGACATTGCGCATCTCGATGTGGTTGATCCCAAACAGCTCCAGAACATCCATCTGCACCTTGAGAGTGCTGTCGATTTCATCAGCGAACGCCGATAAGACAAACTTGCCCATCAACATCCTCCCCCGTTTAGGAATATTGCTTCTGCCTTATCTATCTTACTACATAATGCCTGAATTTTCCATCTGGTGGAGCCAGGCATGGTTAGACCTGAAATTTCCGTTTCAAGAAACGGATAAAATACAGCCAGTCTTCTCTGCTTAAATAATGCAAACCGTCCCGCAAATGGTATCCGATATCGCCTTCATGAAATACGTCTCCCACTTCCGGCAGTCTGTCCGGGTGGACAAAACCGGCCAGACCCAGTTTTCCATATACTTCGCTCGCCGCGACACACGACAGATACTCCGAGTCAGGATCCGCCCACGTATCTTTCTTGGCGCTTGCGACATAGGCCAGCCGCGGCGCAGCGGCAGCCACCAGGAAGTGCTGATCAAAAGGCAAGTCATGTTCTTTGTCCATGTATTTACTATAATTCGCGCAAAACCAATGGGGAAACCTGTTGCAAATGTCTTTTATTTTTTCCCCTGTTTTGCCTCTGGAAACAGCTGCGCCGCTGCAGCCGGATTCGTTGGATATTGTGCATGCGAAGCGTGGATCCAAAGCACCGGTCAACAGCGCCGCTTTCCCAAGCCTTGAATGGCCCACGACCACCGCTTTTGTCAAGTCCAGGCTTGACAGTGTTTCGGCGTAATCCATAACCCGCGAGGCAGCCCAAGACCACATGGCGATTTTTCCGCACTCGTCCGCCTTTCTCTCACTTCCACCGAAAATAACCCCTGCCAAACCATTGGTAAAGTCATTGTCATCCGATGTGACATCCTGGTAGCAAAAAGAAAGCACGGCAAAGCCGTTGTCGCAGATTTCCTCCACCGGGAAGTATGCATCCGGGATGGCGTCTTTGAAGTTTATAAACACGAAGAAGGGGTACTTCTGTTTGCCGTTTGGAATAGACGTGTAGAATGGAAAAGAAAAACTTCTGTCCCCTAACTGCCCAGCTGCCAGAACCTTGCTGAGGGTCACTTTGCCGGCGCAGAACTGTTTGTCCTCTGCAACCAACTCGAACCGTAAGCTGGTCAAAGTAGATGGTATAAAACCGTACTCCTCCCTGCAAAGGAGTGTTAGGATCTCACTTCTCCGCTTATCCCACTTGTCCAATGAGTAGGTCCCTCCTGGACAATCCCAGATCTTCATTAACCTCCGTTGACCAAGTATGCTCTCCAACATAGCCAGTACCCCTTTCCATGGCGGCCGCCTGTTCTTTTGCGCAGCTTTGGTTGTATCCAACAAGCCGCCTCGTTCGCTTAATCTTCAATAACTCTCACCTGGCCGAAATCCACCTCAAGCTCATTGGAAATAGGAGCGCTCGCCGGCAGCCCCTGCTGCGGGATAATCCGCGGCCCCACTTCACCACCCAAGGCCTGCGGCATGATCGTCGTCAATCCGTTCTCATCCACCGGGAAGGGCACCGATTCGATCACCACGCTCACCGGCTCCAACCCAGGCCGGTAAGCGGTAACCGTAATCGGCCCAGCTTCCCTGGTGGAGCGGACGAACACCCTGTTCACACCGCATTCGGCGTAGACATATGTCGGCTCATGCCTTAGATCCTTGACTCCGCTGTTGTAGCCGCCCAAAAACTCCCCCGGGCCTTCAATGGTAAAGTCAATCCGCCCGAAATCCAAGGGATGGACTCGTCCGCAGGCGTCCACCATCTCCACATCGATAAAGGCCACATCCGAGCCGTCGGCCCGCAGCCCTTCGGGGCCGGTCACCGCTGTGAGCCGGATTTCGACCACCTCATCGACTGTCTCTATCCTGTGGCGCGCAGCTTCCCGGCCGGCGGCGTCGTAACCTACGGCCTCGATATACCCAGGCTTCATGATGTTGATCCCCGGGAACTCATAGATAAAGCCGTCCCTTGCTTGAGAATCCACACCGGCCAGCTCGCCGTTGATGTACAGCTCAACCTTGGCCAGGTGCATGGAACCAATCACATAAACCGTCTTGTTGGCAGCGTCCCGCAGGGCGAACTGTCCCGTATACTTCTGATTCTGATCCTTCAGCTCGTAAACATAGGCGTTGGGATCAGTCGGGTAGTTCCAGTGGCCTACCAGATAAATGGCAGGCTTATCGCTTTGGATCGTCTGGAATGCATAGAACGACTGTTTCTTGATCCGCACCGGATCGACTCTGCCGCTCATCCGGGCATTCTCGGTGGCCTGCTGCCGGCCGTGCTGGTTGGAATCGGTCCAGCACAAGGCTGCCGCGCCGGAATAGTACGGATCACGGTTGCCGGCCTGTACCCGGCGAGAAAAGAACTCATAGTATCCGGTGACCGTGGCCAGGATAAAATCTTCCGCCGTATAGTCCCAAGCGTCCTTCCTGTCCGCCTTCTGGCCGGCGGCGCCGGTAAAGACATTTCGGTAGTCGAAATCCGGCAGCGAATAATCGTCCCACACCCGCCTGGGCGCCTCGTCCCGGGCATATTCCAGCTCGAGGAGCAAAGCCGCGTCCCGAATCCGGCGTCCGTGGGCAGTGTACCCACCACCATCCCTGACTTTGCGGCCGAGCATGGTGCCAACCCATTCCGCTTCAGCGACGGCCGCCAAATCCTGCAGCGACCGGCAGCCCATAAATCGCATGCCGTGGGGATCCAGCTCTTTGCGAAGCTCAACCATCTGCCGCATATGCTCTAGGGAGATCTCTGCATTACCCGCTTCCCAGAAGATGATCGACGGGCTGTTCCGGAAGTAGATGATCACATCCCGCATGACTTCCAACCTTTGATTCCACTGCCTGCCCGTCACATCACCCTCCTTGTCCCCGGCGGGCTGCACCACCACGATGCCGAACTTGTCGCAGGCCCGGATATCCGCCGGCTGGCCTGCGATATGCATCCACCGCACGAAGTTGGCGTTCGACTCCTTGATAAGCTGGGCGTCGAAGTCTTTGAGCCAGTCGGGGGCAACACCGATGGCGGCCCATTCGTTGGTGGCCCTTTGGGCGTAGCCCCGAAGCCACACAAACTCGTCGTTGATATACACACCACCGTCAAAGCCCGGGACAAGCTCGACTTTCCGGAAACCGGTCGTGACCTGGCTGACATCCAGCGCCTGCCCGCTTTCATCTCTTAAGATGCAGTGCACATCGTACAAATAAGGGTCATCCACATTCCACAGATGCAGCCCTTCCACGTCGGCCGAAGCCTTGATCACCTGGACCTCCAGCGAGGAAGTGTCCAGGGGTGCAGGAACAGCCGCATAGGCATCCGCCGGGACAACCGTCAGCCATTCCTGGCCCACATCTGCCGCCGGGGCGATTGTGTAAAGCGGCGAAGTGAAGCTGTAGGCCAACCGGCCAAAGCGGTCAGTCACTGCCACTTCCAGATACACCTTCCGCTCCCGGCCGCTTTCGTTCCGCACCTCGGACTCCACGTTGAGTGTGGCAGTCTTGCCCTGCACATCAATATTGCTGGAATAGACGTAGACACCTTTGGTTTTCAGGTTGCTGTAAAGCGGCAGTGTCTGGTAAACAGTTGGCTTCACATAAAGCCGCACATTCCGGGTTAGGCCGCCCATCACCGGGTTGAAGTCCTTGGTGTTCCACTGAAATGCCACGCCGGTGTTCGACCCAGGCGCAGTACCGGGTCGAGTTTCCGCCAGATAATTGGTCATCCCCCGGGCGGCGGTGTTGTCCACGGCCACCGCCAGCACATTTTTCTCTCCGAATTTGACATGTTTGGTCAGATCAAAGCCGAAGGAAGTGACCCCCGCTTCGTAATAGCCGACCATCACGCCGTTCAGGTAGACATAGGCCGCCTGGCGGACGCCTTCGAACTCGATGAACACCTTCCTGCCGGCGAAGCTTTCCGGCAGGGAGAAAGTTTTCCGGTAAAATGCGATCCCCCGCCACACACCCTGGTCGCCGGCGTCGTGGGCTACGCTGCGGAACGAATCCACATCGTTGAACGTATGGGGCAGGCTCACATCTTCCCAGGCCGAGTCATCATAGTCCGGATCGTAGAAGTGGCGGCCCTGGGCATCCTTCACCCCGTTCATGGCTATCTGAAGCGGCCAGTAGTTGACGGCAGGCTTGTGGAACTTCCAGTCCAGGTTGAAATTGTACACCACGCTCGGGCTTTCCGGGACAGTGTATGTTTGCGCCGAAGCGGCGGCGCTGAGATAAAGCATGAGTACGGCACAAATGATCGGAATCATCCAAAACTGAATGCTCATTCTATCCCTCCTGCGGTGCGGGCGAAGCCGCATGTCTCGGTATAATCATAACACGCCTTAACGTGGTGTTAACATTGCAGGCCTTGGGAAAAACATTGCGGATATTGATTTGCCCAAGTAAAAAGCCCCGCCGGTAAAACCGGCAGGGCTTGAAGTTATTAGGTTGTCGGCAGGTTATCAGTAGCCGAACAGGTCATTCAAGAAGGCTTGAGCTTGAGGAGCTGTCTCGTCAATGGCGACAGCAGCGCCTTTCTCACCCCGTACCACTTCGTTGAGTGCGCCTGAGAAGACATCCCAGAATCCGGAGTTTTGGAAAGCGTCACCCTCGCCGGCCCAGGCATCGATACCGGCCAAGTAGACGTCCATATGCTCCCGGGTTACCATGTAGTTGTTGATATAGAAGTCCAGGTACTCCTCGGAGTCAGACTCGCGGAAGAGGAAGTCCGCCAGAGCGACTAAACCTTCCGGATATGCACTGTTGACCGGCAGATAGTTGCTGGAGTAGTCAAATGTCCAGAAGGAGTGCCCATCCCCGTCGGGGCCGATTGGATACGGTACCAGGCCGTAGTCAGTCTCGCCGCGGGCGATCCGGTTGCGCAAGCCTGCCAAGTGGGATGTGTTGAACACCGAAGGAGAGCCCATGACTTTCAGCTCATTGCGCCAGCGGTGCAGCAGGTTCAACCCGTTGATCAGCGCCTCCCGGTTGAGGGCGTATACCCATTTGCCGGACTCGTCTTTATCGGCGAAGGCCACTTTGTTGAAGCCTGCCAGGAAGCGGATGGCACCAGTGGAGTTGGCCGGATCATAAAGTCCGTATTGATCGACAACACCGTCGCCATCAGTATCCTGAGTAAGCAGGACCAGGTACTCTTCCAAGGTCTGGTAGTCCCAGGCTCCCTGCTTCCACAGCTCATACGGATCTTCCAAACCTGCCACGCGGATTGGCTCATAGTCATAATACATGACGTTCATTGTGGCATTGAAGATACCGTGCATCACGCCGAACGCATAGTATTTCCCTTGATAAGACAGGGTCTCGATGGCGATTTGGTCTGCCCTGGGCAGCGCCTCGAAGTACTCCGGCGGCAGGATGTCGCTCATTGGATACAGCATCCCGGAGGATACCATCGGGAAATACCCGGAACGATGGTTGAACCGGAAGATGTCGTAACCTGCGTCACCGGCCATGATCCTGGCAACCAAGGCATCGTACGCGCTGAAGCTTTCAGTCTGAATCTTGACATTGAACAGCTGCTCAGCTTCAGCAACCCTCTCCGCATTGGGCTTGCCGCCGTTGTAAATTACCCAGTCCACGTCCCTAACCAAGATGGTTACGGTCTTGCCGCCGAAATCCACCTCTTCAGGGCTGAGGACGCCCGGCCGCGGTTGGTAGTCACTGGCCAGCACTGTGCCGGACACCAACAGCAGCACACAAACCAACACAACACTAAGTACTTTTTTCACTAAAACGCCCCTCCTTTGATTTTTAGTGCATTTAAGATGTAACAGCCTACAAGCCTTGACCTTGTAGGCCGTAAAGTAACAAGGCTGCAGTCGTTTGTGCGGGTACAGCGAATTATCGTAATGCAGTTAACATAATTGTAACATCTTTCTCGGCTTATCAATATTGCAGATCTTGCGAAAAACCTTGCATATCTTGCGTTAATATGCGGCATTTGGAGCCTCGCCCAGCGCGGTGATCGATTTAGGCACACGGCAAGGCACCTCATCCCTGAGCCCTTCCAGGAGTTCCCGCAGGACATGCGCCTGTGGGGAACCAGGGTTAGCGGCTATCGCTGCCTTGGCCGCTTGAACAAACAGCCAGGCGAAATTGTCCACCCCGGCGTCATTGGGGTGGGTCCGGTCGATCCCTTCCCCTTTGGCACTGCGGAAATAGAAACTGGGGCTGGTATCTTTCCTGCCAAGTTCGCTGCAAAGCTGTGCGTACCAAGCCAGAGATGGGGCATTGAGATCGACAAAAGCTATGTCGTCCCTCCCTGCCTGGAGCTGCTCCTCCACAAACCGCCTGCCCATCTCCGTAAAAGCTGAAAGTGTCGGTGTCCAAGTATTGGTCTCGGGATTATACTGCTCCGGACGGTGCCGGTCGATCGGGCCAACCACGATGAACTTGGCCCCTTTGCTGCGGACAAAGTCATAATAATAGGGAATGTTGTTGTAGTAGTTCTGAGGCCCGCCCTCTTCCTTGTGGTTGTGGCCAAACTCGAAGTAAATCAAGTCTCCAGCCTGGATCCGCTCTTTGAAGTTCTCAAAGTGTGGCTTGCTGCTGTACGTGTTTAGCCCACTTTCGCCGTGGTTGGACACAGCGATGTGCCTGCCGAGGTACTTGGGCAGAGCCTGTCCCACCCCTGCGTAGCTGCTTAGGGGGAAATAGGGCAGGGGTGCCACCTGATCGCAGACCGTAGAATCTCCCAGCACCCACAGCGTTTTCACCCAAGGCACTTGCTCGATTTCCACAGCAGCAAGCGCTGCATTTTCTCCAAGTACAGCTATGTTCAGCATCGTATCCACATAAACACCTGTCCGTTTGGAATAGGTGTCCTGCACGGCGGCGGAAAACTCATAGGTCAGCTGCTCCCCAGCGGGAATTAACTTCTCGATCAGATGAAAATGCCTTTTTTCCGCAAAAAGGCTGATCAGTGCGTCCCGGCCGGGATCGGCGCCAGTCAAGACAACCTTCACCCGGTAATACGTATTCGGATCCACCTTCACGGCAAACCGGATCGGCATGCGAGGGTCCGTAACACCGACCGCATCTGCCGCGGCATCTCGTCCCTGGATATCCTGCAGAATGATCTCCTGCCCTTCCACCATGCGGAAACCGTCACTCCGCTCATCTTCTAGGTAACTGTCTTTCCCCAAGCCCAAAAAGCCATATCCCCGTTCCACCGTGTATGCCGTATCAGCGGCAGCTCTGACATAACCCGGCCTGCTGCGGCCAGCAGGGCCAAAATCAAACCGCCATGTCTTCATCTCAATACCTCCCATACGTCTGAATCGCCCACATCACAACCCGCATGCTTGTCAGCAGGCTTCCGTTGTTGATTGATCCCGCAGTAGTCAGGTTCAGCCCGCGGGCAGGCTTGGCCATCTCACAGTCACGCCTGACCTGGGCAATGATCTCCGCCTCGTCGTTATACATAAACGTGATCGGTGAGAGGCACCCGTCGATACGCGTGTCAGGCATGTACTTGCGGATGTCTTCCACCAAGACCGTGGGGCCAAAGTTGCAGCCGGTGAGGTTTAACTTGCCCAAGATGGGCAAAAGATGCTTCATGTCTGAATCCGAATGCTGATAGCGGAAATCGCCCGGATTCGGGGACCAATGATCAAAAATCCGCTTTAGGATCGGAAAACCAAAACGCTCATACATCTCCGGCGTCAGCAGGCAGCAGTTGTCGTCGTTAAACTGAAAGCCCGGCGGAGCCTCGCCTGGGGCGTACCCCGCCTCCTCATCCATGGTCGCGGCGATCTTGAAGATCACGTCTCCGATCGCCCTGCTGAACCGCTCTGCCAAACCGGGTTCATCCACCAGCAGGTAAATCAGGTTTTCGGCACCGTAGATAGAAGTAGCCAGGGTCACCGGCCCCCGCACACTTCTCCATAAAGGCGGCTTTTTGCCGTATGTTTCGTAAATCCGCCGCTTCTCTTCGTCCCAGTTAGGCGGCAGGATGAAGCTGCGGATGTCCATCTTTTCCACGCGGTCCAACAAAGCGGCCAGTTCTTCCGGAGTGCTGCAGGAAGGGTGTACCCAGGTGGTTCCGCTCCGGAATTCCCGCCGGCAGCCGAACACCTCGGTAATGTCCCGGATCGGCGGATGGACCTCGTCCGGCAGTGGGAAATCCTCCCTTAAAAGGCGCCTGCCGACAATCTTCTCCGCTTTGTCATTGTAGCGTTTGTTCAGCTCAATCCGGCGCTCCCGCGGCGTATATCCCCAGGGTTCCCCTTCTTCCCCAAGCTCGGCAAAGACGCATTCATCGCTCATGCGAATGCCGAGGGCCACCTGGGGCGCCCGCTTGCTGAAACAGTTCTCCTCATGCGCCAGTACATCGTCTTTCCAAAACTGCTCCAGATCGACGTCGTACACTGCCATCACTCCCGTTGTGTTTTGGCGGTCCAAAGGCCTCGGCACGCACCCGGAGCTGCACTGAACACTTCAGTATGGATTGATCAGCTGCCGCAGATAGGGGTAAGATTCCCCTTCATCAATGCTCCATACTGTGTCAAAGTCCCAGCCGGTATATGTTCCCTGCCGTTTCATCTCGGCTGTTGGCCTTGGTTCTCCTTTGCCGGTGTCAGACTGCCCAGTGGTGTCTTGATCGTAATAACTGTCGCATACCGCTTCCGAATTGTGGTTGACGCCCACCAGGCTGCCTGTCTGCTGTGCGCCCGTACCTTCGCTTCTGACACTCACGTCGGCGGCGCAGGCGTTCACCGTCATATTGTTCGCCGCTCCCAACAGGCCCCACGTTGGACCTGCCCTCAACCGTCCATGAAACCGAGCAGTCTGTGACTGCCGTGTGAGAAGACCTTCCTGCAAAGGCCCCGGTATTGTCGCGCCCGGTGACGGACGCATCCTCTAAAACCAAGTTTCCACATACTCGGGGTCAAACGCATGGTGCGGGTAGTGGGGCACAACTCTCACAGGGCCTTTGAGATTGTGCTTGATCCAATAACCTTCGCTGTTGGTGCTTGCCTTGGCCGCCTCCGCCCGGATTTCCTCCGAAACAGGCAGCCAATAGACACGCGATCAGGAATACAGCTGCGGCAGCTGTTCGCGATCGCATCTGAATACCCCGCTTTCAAATCCTTACACTGGTAGTAAAACCTTCTGGCATGGCTAACATGTGAAGGTATCAGCGCAAACCTTCCAGGTTATAATCTTATTTTTAAGGCCGGGAATGGTCAAGTCCTGATTGTGGTGTAAATTCTCCTCCTAGTTGTTGAGTTCAAGCGGCAGTGTTGCGCTTAGGCTCCATCTCCGCAGGTTTGTTATCGTTTTCCGAGCTCTTGTGCTCCCAGTAGG
>Ga0134099_1002507_pt1 | contig 14990 bp, 11 predicted proteins | sample 10_taG_2_FD_105482 | JGI IMG/M metagenome (GOLD analysis project Ga0134099, IMG submission 105482) | Switchgrass degrading microbial communities from high solid loading bioreactors in New Hampshire, USA - 10_41_5_180_A2 metaG | ecosystem: Engineered > Bioreactor > Semi-continuous > Anaerobic >...
TAAAATAGATGCAAAAAATCTCACGAAATTTAAAGAACTGCTTAGCTTTTGAGATTTTCTGCAGTTTATAGGGTAGGGGGGTCTAAATCTCTACCGCTTTTCATCCCGGAAACGGGCGTGGGGCAACGTGTAAAAAAACGCGGTTTCTACAGCCCAATCGACACAACCCCGCAGGCAAACGTTATTGCCGATGGCAACAGACCCAAACCGAGAATCTGGTTCATTATGCTGCATGAAAACGATATGCATACTCCGACAATGAAAACCGCCTTAAAAATACGGTGCCGTAAAGGAATATCCGTAACATGCTTCAAAAAAACCCCCCCTTAAGCAGCCTGCGGAAAAAAAGAACTCAATTTGGATATATTTCTAAAATTATACATCCATTTTATATTTTTGTCTACCCTTTTTTTCATCCGGTTGCCAAAAATTAATATTCGGAAATAGTAGCATTTACTGATCTTTACTGGGAATATATGCGCATTTTAACATCAGGCCGCAAAAAAAGAGACGGTTAAATAATTCGTTTTTTTACAAAAACCGACCGTACAGGCGCGCAAACCTGCCGGTCGGCTTATATTTTTAAGCATCATTTACGCCGTGCCAGCGCTGCTCCCTCTATCTTTCAAACAGCTTCAGCAGGCGCAATTTTGATTTTTCATATTTACCCGAGTACGGGTGCTCACGCAGCGGCAGGTTGAAGTAAGTCCTGCCCGTCAAAACCGTGGACGGATGGGTAAACTCCCTGAACCCCCACTCCCCGTGGTATGCGCCCATGCCCGAGTGCCCCACGCCGTTGAACGGCACACCCTTTACCATAAGGTGAATGCAAACCTCATTGATGCATCCCCCGCCGTATTGCTGTGTCGACATAACTTTCTTTGCCCATTTCATATCGCCGGTAAACACGTACATTGCAAGAGGATGCTCGCGGTCGGCTATGACCTCCATAAGCCTGTCAGCCTCCGCGTCTTTGAAAGGCACGACCGGGAGCAGCGGGCAGAACAGCTCCTCACGAACGATCTGCTCGTTTATGCCGACCGGAAAAATGACGGTCGGAGCAAACCGCCTCTTCTCCCTGTTGCCCGCACCGCCGTAAACAATCCTGTCCTTATACTTCTCGGCAAGTTTTTCGCACCTGTCGTATGCCGCCGCGTTTATGAGCTTGGGATATTCCTCGTTTTCTTCGGGACGGCGTCCGATTTGGCGCGTGAACTCGCTTTTCAGCGCCTCTATAAACGGCTCGGCAATCTCCTCGGCGACCGCAACCTGATTGATGTTGATGCAAACCTGCCCGGCGTTGCAAAGCTTCATAAACACTATCTTGCGCGCGGCATACCTTATGTTTGCGTCACGCCTTACGATGCACCAGTTGCCCTCCTCGCCGCCAAGCTCAAGCGCTACCGGAGTGAGGTTGTTCGCCGTCTGCCGCAGCACATGCCTGCCTACCGCGGGCGATCCGGTGTAAAAAATCTTGTCAAACCGCTGGGCAAGGCACATATCGGCTACATCGTGCCCGCCGTCGATAACAGTTACGTATTTCTCGGGAAAGATTTCCGAAATAAGCCTTTTCAGCGCCTTGGTGCTTGCCGCGGACTTTGAACTTGTCTTAATGACCGCGGTGTTCCCGCCCGCAATGCTTGCCACAAGCACGCCGAGCGACAAAAGTATCGGGAAGTTAAACGGGCTGATTATGAGCGAAACGCCATACGGCATCTTGTAAACCGTGGTACGCGTGCTCGGAAAGCACAAAATCCCGCTGAAATGCACCTCGGGTTTCGCCCATTTTCTCAGCCCGCGTATTGCTTCGTTTATCTCAACTATCAGCGGCCCGATATCGCACAGATATGCCTCGACTTTGCTGCGCCCCAAATCTTCATGAAGCGCAGCTTCAAGCTCTTGTTCACGGGCAATCACCGCCGCTTTCAGTTTTCTCAGTTGCCTGAGCCGAAAATCAAGGTCGAGCGTCGCGCCCTGCCGGAAAAACTTCCTTTGATTTTCGACGATTTGGCGGATTTTTTCCTCAGTATATGCCAATGAATTATATTCCCCTTTCAAATCTCATCTCAATCCGCAAGCGTCAGCATCGGCGCGCCGCTTTTTGTGTGCGACTTAACCGCGCCGTATATTAAATTGTCCTCCTCGATGCCGGGCAGGTGCAGGACGTCGATTACTTCGACCACCATATTGACGCTTGCGCCGTCTATCAGTATCGCAGAACCCTCTATTGTATAGTTCAGGTTTATAAACTTGTCCGTTTCGTCCGAATGGTTATCGCCGAGCGTGTTCATAACCCCTTCCTGACCCGCGCTTAAAACGCTGACGCCTATTATGTCGCCTTTTGCAATGTTTTTGCCGGTAACGCTTTGAGCGCCCAAAAGCATCACGATTTTGTCGTAGTCAACCTGAGTTGCCCACGCGCAAATCATGCCGTACTTATGCCCGTTTTTTATATGGCATACGGCGTTTGCGCCGTAATTGAATGCCGAAAATCCCATGTCTATTATGTCCTTTCCTTATGTTCCTGCCGTCAGGTTTAGTATTTTGCGCCGGCAGCCTCTTATTCCTGTAATTTTACCACATCAGAAAATATTTGAAAAGTGCGTTGCCGCATCTGATGTATATACGAATAGAAAAACCGGCCACCCGGGCGGTATGCCTTTAGGCCGGTTTTATGAGGGAGGATGTTATGGGCAAAACGGCAGTGTTTTTAGCTTTGCTTGCGTTTTTTTACAATCCGCCAAATCACGCATCCCGCGGCAATAACGCCGGCGGAAAGCGCTGCGGCTGAAATGATGTTTTTATATGAGGAACCGGTCTTCTCCGGAGCTTCTGACACGGAAGACTGCGGCTCTGTGACTGCCGGCTCCGTATCGGCGGTCATATTCTGCCCGTCTGTTGGGGGTTTGACCTCGACAGTGTTTTCGTTTTTACGGCTGCCGGCTGCCTGCTTTTTGACTATTCTTGTCTTAGTTGAGGAAACCCCCGGCTCCTGTGTTACTTCTTCGGTCACAAAAATTTGAATATCGCTGAAATTGATGCCGTTTTTTGAGGCAAAGAAGCCCCAGTCCATGCCCGGCGCGGCATAAACCCTGTTCACGAGCGTCTTTTCGCCGTTGATATAAAGCGATATTATCTCGTCTTCGACTACGACCTTTAGGGTGTACTCCCGTCCCGGCTCAAACCGGAAAAATACATTCGAGCCGATGCGGTCAGACGACGCGCTGACGCCTGTTTTGCCTTTGTTTTGCATAAACTCGCCGAGCGTCAGCCCGTCGAACTGAGCAAGGTTGCTCGACGCGTTCAGCATTATGTATATAGACTCGCCGCCAACGCCGTTTGCTCCGAAGCACAAACCCGCCTGCGTGAAGTATGAGTCTACCGTGAACCTGCAGGTCAAAAGCATTGTCTTCGGCAGCTCTCCCATATCGACGTATGCCGGCCCGCCAGCCGCCGACAGGCTTATGTTATTGCCGTTTTGCGCCGCTTCGCCCGACGCTTTTACCGGCACAAAATCGTATGGTTTATTGAAATAGTCATAATACGTTTCGGGCATATCGAGCGCGAGCGTGCCGTCGTCCTTCTGTCGGATTTCGTATACGACCAGATTCCCCGCCCAGTCGTACGCTCCGTCGTCAGATTTCGAGTGCTTTCTGCCGAGCCAGCCGCAAAGATAATGCCTGCCATTAAGCTCGCCCGCTTTTGCGGCGTAAAACGTGAAGGCGTTGCCGCTTAATACATTGTCTTTCGGGTCTTTGTACGGCCCGTAAATCGAGTCGCTTACGGCATAGTATGTTATGCAGTTCCAGCTGTAAAACAGATAGTACTTGCCGCCGAGCTTTATGATGTCGGAGCACTCAAGCATGAAGTGGTGGTTCGGCTCGAACAGGTTGCCCTTCATTGTCCAGCTGCTCAAATCGCTTGAGGTATAAAGGAGCACCACGCCGTTTTCCCGACCGTTGGTATTTGTGCGCGCCGAAACGGTCATCCAGTATTCTCCGGCTTCTTCGCACCACATTACCTCGGAGTCGCGGAACTCTGAAACATTGTAGCCTTTTGGCGGGTAGATGGTATCGTCAAGCCGTTTATCCCATGTTTTACCGCCGTCGGTGCTAACCGCGTGCATTATAGCCGTTGGGCTGTCGGGCATCAGGCTGCAGCCCGTGTAAAAGCAGTGGTATGTATCTCCGACTTTTATAACCGAGCCGGTGCCGATGCCGAAATAATCCTGGGATTTCGGGTCGTCGGTCGGCGCGATAAACAAGCCGTCGTTTTTATACTCGTAAAAATTGTCGGTCGTAAAGCTCCAGATGGGGTGAATTAATTTCGGCCCGTTGTTGTCGGTGTCAAAAAGGTAATATAGTTTCAGCTTATCGCCTTCGGTTGCGGGCATCACGTCCCCGACCCAGTATCCCGGCACTCTCGGAAAAACGCTTTTTACTGTATCCGTCATAGCGCTTGCCTCCGCAAGTAATGATTGCGCAAGAACGGCGATGAAACAAAGTGACAGAAGGAATTTGATAACCGAAAAATTCCTTCTGTCACCATAAAGGGGGGAAATCAGCTGCTTAATTTTCATTAACTAAGTGCCTCGCAGGTAAGCCTGAGCGAGTTTATTGCAAATACATAACCTGCGGAGCTGTCGTTTTTACCGGTGCACTTTACGGTAAGTTCGGTTTTGCCCGCTTTCAGATCGAAGGAACCGAAATCAAAGTCATAAAGACCGCCGTTGCTGTTGAAGCAGTCAAGATCCTGGTTTCCGGTGATAAGCTGATCGCCGATGAAGATCTGGCAGGTGATAAAGTCGCCGCCGTTGAACAACGTAGCGGATACCTTATATTTGCCGCTTGCCGGAATTTCAAACGGAACCGTGAAGGTGTTGCCCGGTTCGACTGCTGCCCAGAAGAGCTGATATGTATCTTCGTCGTTGAGCATGAACTCGTCGTCGATGCGGGCAAAGCCCCTCGTAATGTTCTGGACAAAAATGTTGTTTCTCTCGGTGTCGTCAGGATTGGCATCTTTAGCTTCATCAAGGTAATTAGCCATCTTATACTCTACCGTTGTGCCGACTTCAACCTTTATCGGCTCTGTTTCGGCAGGCTTATTCTCGGGAGATGCTCCGGCAGAACCGTCTCCGCCGGAATTGCCTTCGGACTTGCTGCCTTCCGCGGTGTTCTCGCCCTCGGACGCTGCAGAACCGTCTCCGCCGGAATTGCCTTCGGACTTGCTGCCTTCCGCGGTGTTCTCGCCCTCGGACGCTACGGTAGTTTCGGATCCTTTGGAATCGCCCTCTTTGGAACAAGAAGACATAATGCCTGCGGCACAAATAAGACCAACTGCAAGAAGTATGGCAAGGAATCTTTTCACGGGAACCATCCTTTCCATTAATGTTTTTTTGGTTATTTTGCTAAATAAATATTAGCACAACGGTGGCACCCCCGCAATAGACAAAACCAAGCAAATTGGAGAAAATACGTTCTCTTGACAATATATTGCTACTGTTGTAATCCGCCGGTATATCGGATTTTCTACTATTTATGTGTTTTTCTGTACTCCGAAGGCGTTACTTTTTCATGATATTTAAAGAATTTATAAAACAAACGCACGCTGTCGTAACCGATTGCATTGCCGACCTGCTCCACCGTAAGGTGAGATGTCGTTAAAAGGTGTTTTGCCGTGCTCATTTTTACCTGATTTATGTACTGCTTGACCGTTATACCGTAGTATTTTTTAAACAGCTTTGAAATGTAATCGCTGCTGTAATTAAATTCCTTGCACAAATCGTCGATGCTGAGCGCTTGATTGACATGGTCGTGAATATAATCAAGCATTTTCTGCATCGGCAGCCCGGTGTCAATTTCGCTGTCCTCTTTTGCCTTCAGCTCATAGGCAAGCGTCAGAAACAGCGCGTCAAGCTCGGGGTTGTCGGGGATTTCCGGCCTGTATACGGTGCGCATTTTCCTCAATATCTCATATATAAGCACGATATTTCCCGCGACGCTCTGCTTTTTTCTTTCCCTTCTGTTAAGTATGTCTACTCCGCCCTCGTATGCAACCGTATAAAAAGAACATGCCGACTCCGACGGTCTTTCGCCCGCTATTGTGCTGAATGCCGGCATAATCAAAAACTCGTTTTTTCCTATATTAAAAACTTTATTGTTAACCCGGAGATGCACCGTTCCGTCAAGCACAAAGATAAACTCGTTTGTGTCAAGAAACCGCTCTTTATGCTTCCAACTGTGCCGTACATTTGTATAGGTCACACTGCAGATATAGATACGACCGGTCCTTATGATTTTATCGTAGCTAATTCCGTTCGGAATTACAATCATAACGCTTTTTCTCTCCTTTTTATGTTTTTTTCCATTGATAGAAACCGGCGCAACCGATATAATTATAATGCATAATAGGTAAATGTCAATAAAATCTGCGTGGCAGGTGTATTGAAAATGGGTAAAAACAACATAGAAGTAAAGCGTCGTTATCTGGTCTTTCCGGTAGGCCGGTATGTCGAAACAAGAAAAGTAAAACTCTATTTTGACGGCAGCATGTTTGCCGACGTCGATATTCAAATCGATTATGTCAACCCCTGCGAGTATGTCTATTATGATGTTGAAAATTACATAGGCAAAGAACTCGAAGTTGAAATCCTGCCGGACATTGATTTTGAGGTAAAGCAGGCCGATAAGCGCGACTGTAGCTACGGCGAGCACGGCAATTTCAGACCGATGATCCACTTCACCCCGAGTTACGGCTGGATAAACGACCCCAACGGACTGGTCGAGTACACTTCGCCCGTAACCGGTAAAAAGACATATCACATGTTCTTCCAGCACAACCCCTACGGGACAAGGTGGGGCAACATGCACTGGGGACATGCCGTCAGCACCGATCTCATCCACTGGGAGCAGCTCCCCTGTGTCTTATATCCTGATGAAAACGGCACGATGTTCTCGGGCAGCGCAATAATCGACCGCGAGAACAGATCCGGCTTAAAAGACGGCGACGAGGATGTTATCCTCCTGTTCTACACCAGCGCGGGCGGCACGAGCGCACTGTCCGAAGGCAAAAGGTTCACTCAATGCCTTGCCTACTCCACCGACGGCGGAGTAACGTTTAAAAAATACGAAAACAACCCCGTTGTCCCGCATATAAAAGGCGACAACCGCGATCCGAAAGTTATCTGGTGCGAGGAGATGGGACGATATGTTATGGCGCTATACCTCGAAGGCTCAACATTCGCAATCCTCGCATCGGATAACTTTATAAAATGGGAGCTTATTCAGGAAATCGTTATCGAGGGCGAAGCAGAGTGCCCCGACATATACCCGCTCAACGCCGACGGCGATCCCGCAAAGCGTAAATGGGTTATCAGCGGAGCATCCCACCGCTACATAATCTGCGAGTATAAAAACTACCGGTTCAATGTCATCCAGCACGCAAGGACGCTCAACTACGGGGCGTACAGCTACGCCTCTCAAACCTTCTCCGATGTCGGCGACGGCAGAAGGATCAACATCGCATGGAACCGCAACCTGTTCTTCCCCGAAGCTCCGTTTAACGGTCAGATGAGCATTCCGATGGAGATGTCGCTTGTAACGCATAAATCGGAGTACATTCTGACCGTCAAGCCTGCCCGCGAGCTTGAAAGCTTGAAAACAGACGATTTTGCCTTCGAAAACATTGAAATTTCGCGGGACAAGCCTTTTTCGGTTACGCTTGAAAAGAGCGCATATAAAATCGAAATGGACTTGACAAATGTAGGCAAGAGCAAAATCCATATAAACATCTTCGGCAAAAACATCGAAATCGAGCCGGAGCTTAACTATGTCCAAGTCGGCGACAATATGTTACCTCTTTCGATTACGTCAAAGCCCGGCAAGCTGCTCATGATCATCGATACATGCAGCATCGAACTTATTTCAGGCGACGGCGAAGCAATGATGACCGCCCCCCTAATCTGCGATTATAACCTCAAGCGGATGATTATTTCGTCCGACACAAAATCGACAATCAAACGGCTGTCGGTCGCGAGATTGGCATTATAATCGGGAGGAATAAATATGAAACGCTTGCTCTCGCTCATTCTTGCGGGTCTTATGGCAACGACAGTTTTGCTCACCGCATCTTGCAACGTAAGCCTTAATAGCGGCGATAACAATCCGTCGGGCGCGGGCTCCGGCAAAGGCGACGATTGGGATCTGTCACGATTCAAAGACATCCGGCTCGACGAAGGCACCGAAGTACATATCATGAGCCGCGCATTCCACCGCCACGCCGACGAGCTTACCGTTGACGTCGAAGACGGCAAGGAACCGACGGATTTCATTCTTGCTTCGGTTTATAAACGTCAAAGGCAAGTCGAGGATATTTTGGGTGTAAAGATTGTCAACCATAAGGTGAATGACTGGGACGAGCACGGCGCAAGCGATCTGATTAGAAGCATAGTCGCAAGCGACGACAATACTTACGACATTTATGCCGCAAGCTACTATTCGACAAGCCTGCTTGCCGCCGAGGGTCTTTTCTACGATCTTTACGATATCGAGAACCTTGACACGTCGCGCGGCTACTGGTCTAACTACTATATCGAAAAATCCCAGATAGGCAAAAAGCTCTATACGATAACGGGCGACATCGCGACGTCCGCCCTCCGCTTCTTGTTCGTCACATTCTTTAACAAGACGCTGATTGCCGACTATCATATCGAAGACCCGTATGCCATGGTCTCCGGAGGAACATGGACATACGACAAGATGTACAGCATAATAAAGGACATCTACAAAGACGAAAACGGCAATGGCGAGCAGGACGCCGAAGACTTCTACGGTCTCGGGCTTAACAACTACCTCGGCGTAGACGCATACACAAGCGCGTTCAACATTCCGGTTATGACGATTAACAGCGATAAGCAGGCTGAGATCTGCATTAACTACGAAAAATATGCAAACGTAGTTGAAAGGCTTTACAAGCTGTTCTGGCAGACAACCGGAGTATTAAACGGCCAAGACCCCCAGGGCATCGCCGACCTGTTTGCCGCGAGAAGGTTCGTATTCTCTCAAAGCTGGCTTTATAACTGCGAGTCGTATGCCATGAGGGATATGAAGGACGACTACGGCATCATCCCCTATCCGAAATACGACGAAAATCAGGCAGATTACTATTCATTCGGGCACGACCAGATAACGGTCTTCGCGATGCCGGTATCGGCTACAAGGACAGCGGCAGCCGGAGCGGTGCTTGAGGTTATGTGCGCGGCGAGCCGTGACACGACGATAGACCAGTATTATGAGCTCGCCTTAAAGGGCAGGTTCGCAAGGGACTCCGAAAGCACCATAATGCTCGACCTTATCCGCAAAAACTTCCTGCTTGACACAGGCTGGATATACTGCGAGAGCACTAACCTGATGTCAAGAATGCTGCGCACCCTCATCGAGGGCAAGACCAAGAGCTTTGCGCAGTATTATGCCAAGTATCAAAGCAAATTTGAGGAATCGGTCAGAAAGCTGAACGAAAAGTTCGAAAAGCTCGAATAAGCGACATCAGGCTGTCCTCCCGTTAACTGATGACAGCCGGATAACTATTTAAAGCAATACCTGAAAGGCAAATTGATATATGAAAGCTGTTGTATACGGTGAAATCATATGGGACATTTACCCCGACGAGTATGTTATCGGCGGCGCGCCGTTCAATTTCAGCGCCCATCTTTCCCATCTCGGTAACGAAGTGTATCTTTTATCGGCAGTCGGGCGCGACAAGCTCGGCGAAGATGCAATGCTGCATCTTAAAAAGCACGGCGTCCGCGGCGACTTGATTCAATCAAACGGGTTTCCTACCGGCGCATGCATCGTCACGCTCGACGAAAACAAGATCCCGCATTACGAAGTCAAAACTAATGTGGCATACGACCACATCGCGGCAGACGACGGGCTTATCGAGAAGATAAAATCGCTTGATGCCGACGTGTTCTACTTCAACACGCTGATTCAGCGGTCGGAGTGCTCCAAAAATACGCTTTTTGCTATACTTGACTCGTGCTCGTTCGGCGAGATATTCTGCGACATCAACATCCGCGAAAACTGCTATGACAAAGAATCGGTTCTGCTCTGCCTCAGCAAGTGCACGATTTTAAAAATCAGCGAGGAGGAAGCGCATTTCTTGTGGGATCTCGGGATTACCGGACGCCCGCAGGACGGCAAATCCTTCACATATGCCATCGCAGAGGCATATCCGAACATCAAGTATATCGCCTATACGCTCGGCAAAAAAGGCTCGGAGGTGCTTGACACGCGCACAGGTCAGCTCTATTACTCCGGCAAGCCAGAAGACGTGCCCGTGGTGTCGACCGTCGGTGCGGGCGACTGCTACGGCGCGGCGATATGTGACGGGATTATGTCAGGCAAAAGCATTCCCGACACGATAAAAATTGCCACGGAAAGAAGCAGCATCGTGGTTTCGCATAAAGAGGCGATTCCTTTTTAGCAATCGCGGGCTTCCGCGGCTCGCCTGCCAAAACATAAATCATACGACCACTATTTAAAACGGGGCAGAGCCGGTGCTCTGCCCTTTTTCTTCGCGATTTCATTACTTTATACATTGTTGCATATAAAAAAACCGCCTGCCATACGTCATTTGACGCATGAAACAGGCGGTATTTTATTTCATTGCGAGACCATGTAGAGCGAGTAGAAGTAGCCTTTTTCCTGCATCAGCTCGTCGAATGAACCCTGTTCAATCAGGCTGCCGTTTTGCATGACGAAAATTTTATCGTATTTTTTCAGAATCGACTCTTCCAGCCTGTGTGTAACGATGATTTTGGTTAGGTTTTCGATTGCCAATATCGAGTTTGTAATCTCCGCCGCCGTTTTGGCGTCGAGCGCGGCGGTTGCCTCGTCGACCAGCATCACGGAGCTGCCCTTGAGCAGGCACCGCGCAATGGATATGAGCTGGCGCTCGCCGCCCGACAATCCCCTGCCGTTTTCGCCGCAGTCATATTCCATGCCTTTCTGCGCAACCAAATCCGATAAGCCGGCCTGCTCTATTGCGCGCCTGATTTCCTCCAAGTCAAACTCTTTGAACATCGTAATATTGTTTTTGATGCTGCTGTCAAAGACAAACACATTCTGCTGGATAATCGACACCAGATCATACAGCGAGTCGAGGCTGATTTGCCTAAGCTCCTGACCGTCGTAACGGATTGCGCCGCGGTAACTCGTGTAGCTGCCCATAAGCAGGTTCAAAAGCGTCGATTTGCCGCTTCCGGAACCTCCGACGATAGCGTAGTTCTTCCCCGCTTCAAATTTAAGCGACACATCATTTAAGACATTGTGACCTTCTTCGTATCCGAAGCTGACATTCTCAAGCTCAATGCCCTTGCTCAGTACAGGAGCGATCAGTTCGCCTTCCTGTTCCGTATGCTCGCACAGCGAAAGCGCAAGCTTATCGACCAGCGCCATGGCAGCTTTTCTGTTCGCCAACATTTGCGGGACTTCGCCGATGGGATCAACGACAAAATTCATCAGCTGGACGAAAATTATAATCATACCCGAGGTGATCACCTCGCTATGTAAAGCCAGATATGCGCCAAACAGGAACACACCGAACTGTGCGACAAATCCCGTTGCAGCGCCTATGGTCTGAATCAGAACGTCGGTCTGGCTTCTCTTACGTTTGGCATGCTCCGCTTCCTCATTGCTTGTGTTAAACAGCCGCACCATTTCTTTTTCGGCTTTAAAGCTTTTTACCACCGAAAAACCGGTCAGCATATCCTTGACTGCGCCGAGAAAGCTCTCGTTTCGCTCCGACACTGTTTTTTCCATTCCGGCAAGACGGTTTCCGGTAATGACGGAACCGATTACGGGGAACAGCGAGAGCAGCACCGCAACAAGCGTCAAAATCGGGCTGTAATACAGCATCATGGCAAACGCGCCGACGAACATTACGCTTTTCTGAATCAGCGGGAATATGTTAGAGAGATAGTTTTTTTCAATGCTGGCGGCGTCGTTTGTAAGCGCCGAAAGGTAAGTCGAGGTGTTCTCACGCGCAAATGAGCTTATGCTTTTTTTGGATATTTCGGCAAACACCGCGTTCTTATACTGCACCATCGCTTTCTCAACATAGCGCGGCTTGGTTTTTCTGACCATCAGCAGCACAAATATCAGCAGCACGGTGACGCCTATGCTCATGATAAAGAGCTGAAACAGGTTAAACAACTGGTTGTTGCCCGTCGCCGCGTCTATGATTTGCTGAAGCATCCAGGAAACGACCAGATTAATTGCAGCAGCCATGAAAGTCGCAAACAACGCGCCGATGAAGTTTGCGCGATTTTTTTGCATGAACTGCGCCTTGAGCTTGCGGCTCAGCTGTTCTGCTGCGAGATTTTTCTGCGCAAGACCGTCTTTTTCCCCTTTTTACTCATATTGCACCTCTGATTATAGTTAAGCTTTTTCGCTTTTGATGTTGTTCCAAATCTGCATTAGATTATCGGACTCCGATTCGACAACCATTTTTTCCACGCACTGCATTGCCGTCTCACCCGCGTCGTCGCTGAAAATCTGCTTTTTGCCTTTGTAAAACTTAATGTTTTGTGCATTGTAATCGGGCGAGGTGTCAAACTTCATTGCCAGCCCGTATGCTTTTTTAAGACATTGCCCGGCTTTATCAAACTCGCTGAGGTATGCGTGAATCTGAGCCATCCCCGAAAGCAGAATCACCTGAAGTTTATCTACATACGAAACCCTGTCGTCTATTTTCAGATGCTCCGTCAGGTCAACCATCATTTTCAAAACATCGATGGACGCCTTGTTGTCATTTTGCTTATGGAATATGTTTGCAAACCCGACGCTGCAGCGCATAAGCTGCGCGACGGTATCAAGCAGGCATTCCGAAAGATAAGGCAGCGCTTCCTCCGGCCTTTCACCATGCGATAAAAGCGAGCCTATTATGCCGTTGCTGATGCCGCAATAATTATATTTCTTCAGGTGATCGAAGGCTTCCTCGTTTCTGTTAAGAAACATCAATACTTCGCCGATTGCTATCTGTATAGACAGCTCGCTGACGCGTTCGTCGCGGTTCTGCCCTATCAGCGGGCAGCTTCTTTGGAAAAGCTCCAGGGCTTTTTCAAGCGCCTCGTTATTTTTCCTTTCAATCCCCTGCATTAAAAACAGCGTCGCGCTTTGATATATTACGCCGAAATGGTTGGGGTATCTGCGGATCGCATCAAGCGCCATCTCCGAGCCTTTGTCATACTGCTTTTCATAGCGAAAATTCTTGATTTTCTCCGCAAGGTCGTCTGCCGAGCTGTCAATCAGCCGGAACGAGAATAGTTCGTCTATTGAAACCCCGAACAGTTTCGCAAGCTTTGGAAGCAGCATAATGTCGGGGTTTGACATGCCCGATTCCCACTTTGAAACCGCGCCGACGGTTACATCCATGAACTCGGCAAGCTGCTGCTGGGTTATATTCATTTTTTTGCGGTATTTTTTTATATTATCGCTGAGCGTCATATTAACCTAACATCTATAATTATATCAGGTATTCGAAAAATGAACAGACACTGTTTTTACTATTGATAATATTTTTATTATACCACCGGTAAAATTGATTGTCAAACCACTGCCGTGGCTATAAGGTGAGAGGAAAAATAATCCACCAATGAAAGCATAGTTTTTCTCTCACTGCTCCTTGACAACTGAATACCCCGAAATGCAAGAGATACTTCAAGCAGAATATGCCATGACGATAATTCCGAGCGTATTCCTTGAAAGATAACGAGGTTGTGTCAAAGAAGGCAAACCCCCTGGAACCGTAGCGTTTCGGGTCATTAATAAAAGACAAGGAGGTGAAGTAACTGAAAACACAATACATGAACTTGCCACAGAAGCTTAAAGATAAGCCACAGTTTTGCTGTTGGAAATATGAAGAGCGAAGTGGCATAAAAACCAAAGTTCCCTATAATCCAGTAACAGGAAAAAGGGCAAAACCAAATAAACGTGATACATTTAAAGATTTTAGTTCGGCGATAGCTGCTATAAGTAAATATGACGGTATCGGATTTTTGGTGGGTAATGACATATGTGTTATCGACTTAGATGATTGCTTTGATAGCAGCGGTAAGCTTAAGCCTGTTGCCCAAAATGTTGTAGAGGCTTTTAGGGGTTGCTATATGGAACACAGTCCATCTGGAAAAGGGCTTCATATTTTCTTAAGGCCACAGGCTTTAACTTTGACAAAACAAAATACTATATCAACAACAGAAAGCTGGGAGTTGAGGTCTATGTGGCTGGAGCAACAAACCGCTTTGTTACCGTAACAGGCAATGTATTTGCAGATGGTGATATACCGGAGAAATCGAATGAGCTTCAGATGATACTAGACAAGTATATGCTACGTCCTACCCCTGTGAAGCAAATTCTGGATAGAGAAAGCCAATCCTATCTGTCTGACAAGTCTGTTATTGAGAAGGCTTTAAAATCGGCAAACGGAGAAAGGTTCAAAGCATTATGGCAGGGAGATACATCTGGTTATGCTTCTGCCAGTGAAGCTGATTTGGCACTTTGCGGTATGCTGGCATTTTGGTGTGGCAGAGATATTGGACAGATAGACAGACTTTTCCGGCAGAGCGGCCTAATGCGAGATAAATGGAATAGACCGCAGTCCGGTAGTACTTATGGAATGATAACCATAGAAAAAGCTATCGCAAATGCTACTGAAATATACAAACTAGGTGGTAAGCGTTCATCAGCTACAGAAGATTTTGGAGAATGTTCCCTTGCTGACTTTAAAGTAGCCGTACAGCTTTCGTTTATAGTGTCCGGATGTTCCATTTGCGGCTTTCATGGCAAGCCCCATGCGGATATTTTCGCTTCGGCTCTCATTTTCAGCCTGGTTGATCTTCTGAGTATAGATAATAAAGAAGTAGAAACCGCCATTGAAGTGATATTAGCAACAACTCAATTTCGACAAGAAGCGGAAGATGCAGACAAACATTA
>Ga0134099_1002508_pt1 | contig 14990 bp, 7 predicted proteins | sample 10_taG_2_FD_105482 | JGI IMG/M metagenome (GOLD analysis project Ga0134099, IMG submission 105482) | Switchgrass degrading microbial communities from high solid loading bioreactors in New Hampshire, USA - 10_41_5_180_A2 metaG | ecosystem: Engineered > Bioreactor > Semi-continuous > Anaerobic >...
TCAAGGCGCGGGAAAACATTGTTCAGGCAGTATACGAGCGTTTTATGGAAGGTCTCGTCGTTCCATCCCCTTTTTCCGCCCTTTTGCAGAGACGATTTATCTTCCGATATGGCTTGTTTCAATGCATTCGTATAGATGCCTTCAGAGGCGGTGATTGTTTTTGGCTTCTGTGAAGCTTGAAGGGCCGAATACTTTTGCTGCACTTGATAAACGACGGTGGAAGTAACAGATTTCAAACTTTCCGGCGTGTGCAGTTTCCTTTTGACGGTAGTCTTTTCAATCTTACGTCCTGTTCTGGCGTCGACGCCGTAGCCTACAAGGTACATATTATCCCCGGAGCCGCGCCTGGATACCTTGACCATTAGATCCGGATTGCTGGTGGGCAATAGCTCCGGCTTGGATTTTGCAGACGCAGTCTTTTCGCCTTTTTTGCCCATTAACACCACACTCCAACAGGGAAAGAGTTTTTCATTATGAGTATGGTAGAATGCTATGTTTTATAGTGTAGAAGTCACATATTTTTCCTAACATTCATTGTTCTTAGATCAGAAGGTTTTAGTTAATACTTATATAAATCCATGTTAATGAGCTATTGATATTTTTCAGTCTGTGGCAGAACCCGTTTTACGCGAAGCGTAAAACGGGTTCTGGATGTATTGGAGATGAGAATCACAATAAGAAAATTCGAAAAGGAAGTCCTGTATATAACGCATGGCGTGTTTTCTTTTGGCGTCAGCAAAGATCCGTTCTATTGCTTCCTAGCGCCGTGCATATATATCCCAGTATTTCGGCGTATACCTGGCGTCTTCCGCCAACTCCCCGTATCCTTCCATTATACATCGCTGCACCATCTTGACGCAGCCACTGGAGTAGGTGCACGGCCGGCGGGTCGTGCCCGGTAACCCTCCCGGTTGGTTGTAACATAGTGCAAAACTAGGGTTTCCTGACAGATATCACAGTCAAAGTATTCTTTGTAAACGTACTTCCACACGGGTTGCCGCCCTTCATGGTCTGCAGCTGTTTGTATGCCGTGGAAAGCACCAGGCCGTCTCCAAATACTCTTTTGCAAATATGGGACGTTTTGTAAGTAAAATCGGCAACAATAGTTTCTATCTCCGGGAAAGTCTCCGTTATCCTGCTATATACAACATCGAAGGCTACATTATCAAAAAAGTCCAGCTTAAGCTGGACTTTTCCGACAGACTGTTTCTTTCTACTTTTGACACAAAGAAAGAGTAAAGTGGGTAAGATTTCTAATATTTTACCTAAAAAATAGCAATTGCATTTCAAACGGAACACTTTAATTGACGTCAAAATGATTCTCTGTTATCATATATAATTAAGCAAATGCCCATCAGGAGGCTTGTTAATGAACAGAAAACCTTACTCCTCTGCTATAAAGAAAACGCCATTTAAATACCCTATTGCCAAAAAGATGGCCAAGCTTATGCTGGACGGTCTTGACCGCAAAGAGGTATATGAGGAATGTTTCTACAATAATTACATCGAAATTGAATCCAAAGATCGCAGACGCGAAATCACAAATGTGATTTACGGCAGGCTCTCAGCCCTGGACGACTACCTTCTCTCTGAGTTTTATCATGGGGATGTTGCAACATCGAAATTCATCCTGGCATATGCCATAGCAAAAACAGATACGCTTTTCTTTGATTTTATGTTCGAAGTGTACCGAGAGGCGCTGCTCGGTGACAAGCATTACCTTTCCATTGACGATTTTGACCAGTTCTTCGCGATAAAGAAGCAGAGTGATCCCATTGTAGCGAAATGGGGAGAATTTACATTAAAATGTCTTACTAAAGGCTATCGAAATATTCTGGTTGATTCCGGGCTCGGTGTTAGAGAACGCAAAACCATTAGGGTAGAAAGAATGCTGATTCATCCAGCTGTTGAGGAACATATTGCTTCTATTGGCGATAAAGAATTCCTGCAAGCTATGCTTGGGAGGTGACCCCTGTGGCAGAAAGATCACTGAATGACCGCCTTGTGGATTTGGAAGATAGAATGATAAGTGTTGATTCCCTGACACGCTACGGGACTGCAAACGACTTGAAATTTTACATATTCGACTATGCGCCTAAAGATGAGCTTATTATCCGGAAGGAAGTAAAGAAGCTGAAATCCCGCAATCCAAATATCGTGGAATTTGATCTTTATGAGATGATGCTTGAAATTATTGAGGAGGAAGGTTATCTGGAAGACATCCTGCGGATGGAAAAAGATTATGAAAAGGACCTGCTTCTACGGGAGGTATTCCAGCCGCTTCTCTCCGTGGAGGAAGATAATAACAGCTTCCTCGCAAAGTTCAAATCCGGTGTCCCGGATGATGGAAAATCCATTGTACTGATAACCGGTGTGGGTAAGGCTTTTCCGATTATCCGCAGCCATACCATATTGAACAACCTGCAGAGCATTTTCCGCAACAATCCAGTGGTCATGATGTACCCCGGCAGGTACGAAGCAAAAAGCACCATGACTCTCCGGCTTTTCGAGCGGCTCGACGATGACAATTATTACAGAGCGTTTCCTCTCGTAGAAAGGAGAACAGGTAATGATTATTAGAGACCTTTTCAAGAAAGACATCGACAGACACATTCAGGGCGTTGTTACAATAGGCAACGAGGACGTAGAACAGAAAAAACAGGAACTCGAAGAGTATGTCTGTACCGATGAAATCACAAAGTCATTTCGGATCTTCTTCCGTCGCTACAGAGAGTCCATAATTACTCCGACAGAAGAAATAGGCGTATGGATTACAGGCTTCTTTGGCTCTGGTAAATCTCACTTTTTAAAGATTCTTGGTTATATTCTCGAGAACGAAGAAGTAGCCGGAGTACGGGCTGTAGATTATTTCAAGGATAAAATCAACAATGAGCTTGTCCTTGCGGATATTCGCCAGAGCGCCAAAGCCAATAATAAGGTTGTTCTATTCAACATCGACAGCAAGGCAAGGTCCGACTCCAAAACAAATACGCAGGCAATCATGGATATAATGCTCCGTGCCTTTAACGAATCTGTAGGTTACTGCGGATCCAGTCCATGGGTGGCTGATTTGGAACGCACTCTTGATGAAGAAGGCAGGCTGGAGGAGTTCGCAGCAAAATTTGAGGAAATTTCCAATCGTAACTGGGTTCAGACCCGCTCTAAGGCGCTGCTGAACCGGGATGCTATCATAAAGGCTCTTGTTGCCGTACGTGGAATGACCGAAGAAAGCGCCAAAGCATTTGTGGAAGACCAGACACGGAACTTCACAAACTCCACTGAGGACTTTGCCAAAATCGTCAGTAAATACTGCGAGGTAAACAAGACACGTGTTGTTTTCCTCATGGACGAGGTTGGGCAGTTCATTGGCGATAACTCTAAGCTTATGCTGAATCTGCAGACCTGCGTGGAGGATCTCGGTAAATACTGCCGTGGACAAGCCTGGGTTGTAGTTACCTCCCAGCAGGAACTGAAAGCCATGATTGACAGTACCAAGGAAAAACAGCATGACTTTTCCAAGATTCAGGGGCGATTCAATACCCGTCTGCTGCTTTCCGGTGCAAATGCAGATGAAGTTATTAAAAGGCGTATTCTGGAAAAGAAGGATACGGCAGTTACACCGATTCGCGCTCTGTATGACGCCAACAGCAGCAAACTCTTGAATCTTATTCTGTTCCCGGCAAAACCAACGTGGTCCGGATACAGGGATGCAGATGAATTCAAGGATGTGTATCCGTTTGTTCCATATCAGTTTGAACTGCTGCAGAAAGTGTTTGAATCCATCCGTGAACACGGCATGAGTGAAGGAAAGCACCTCTCACAGAATGAACGCTCTCTGCTGGATGCCTTCCAAACCTCTGCGAAGAAGATAGCTGATAGGGAATCAGGGATTTTGGTTCCGTTCGATGATTTCTATCAGACCATTGAACAGTTCATCGATTATGACATAAAGACCGTATTCTCAAATGCCGAACGAAAACCCGGCCTCGATGATTTCGATATCCGCGTGTTGCGTATTCTGTTCATGATCAAATATGTAAAAGATATGCCTGCCACCATCGACCGTCTGGCAACGCTAATGGTTGGAAGCATAAACGAAGACAAGGCTGCGCTGAAGTCCCGTATCTTTGAGTCTCTGAAGCGGTTGGAGGATGAAACCCTAATTCAGAAGAACGGAGAAGAGTATGACTTCCTTACAAATGCCGAGCAAGATGTAAATAAGCAAATCAATAACTCCGCATATAACGAAGGAGAAGTACAGCGTACAATCCTGGACATCATCTATGACAAAATTCTTGAGAGCAACAAGTTCCGATATGAAGGTCGTTATGACTTTGGACTGAACCGCTATGTAGATAACGAGTCCAAAGGTCCCGCCGGGCAGGATAATATTACAATTCGCATATGTACCCAGTTTTCCGGCACCAAGTCAACTGCAGAGTTCCAGTCAGAATCCATCCGAGATAATGCGATAATCATCGACCTGACCGAAGGAAGTTTCATTGATGAACTCATTCGCGCCAACAAAATTGCCACGTTCCGTCGTAATAACAGCGCATCCATGTCCGCTACCCTGACGGAAATTATGAGCAAAAAGTCTGCAGAAATGTCCGACCGCATCAAACGCGCTGAGGACATGATTCGTGCTGCTCTTCGAGTTGCTCCAATTTATGTTGCCGGCGCTCTTATGGACATCAAGCAGAAGGATGGCAAGGACCGTATACTGGATGCCCTGAAGGAAATGGTCAAGCGTGACTATTTCAAGCTTGGGCTTGTCTGCACATTCTATAATGACCAGAAGTCCATTTATTCCATGCTGACCGACAACAGCACCAGCCTGTTCGACATAAACATCGACGCCAACAAGGGCGCTTATGATGAAATTCTTGAGAAAATCCGTGACGATAAGCGCATTGGCCGGAAAACAACAATCAAGAGCCTGGTAGACTTCTTCACTAAGAAACCTTACGGGTGGCGCGACCTCGACATTATTGGAATGACGGGATACCTCTGGAAAAACAACCTGCTACAGATTCTCATCCATGACAATGTTGTGGGCGAAAATAATAACAGCTTCAAAAATGACCTGTCAAGAAAAGCAAATATCGACATAATGGTAGTGCGCCCGAAAGAAGTCATTGATGAAAAGGTGCTTTATTCTGTAAAGCGCATTATGTACGACATTTATTCCGAGAATCTACCGCTGGATGAGGCTGCTCTCAAGGACGGCGTCGTTAGCTTCTTTGAGCGCAAGTGCCGCTTCCTTGAAAATCTAAAAACAAAATACGGGTCCGACTATGCCGGAGCCAAGGTCGCAGCGGAGACTTATCAGGATTTCAAAGCCATTCTCCGGTCCAGTGATGCGCTGACCATTTTCAATGAAATCATCAAGCGCCGAGACAGCCTTTACGAAAAAGCCGAGATCCTTGAACAGCTGGAAAGCTTCTATAAAGACGGCAGCTATCAGCAGAAGAACTATCAGGATGCTGTTGAAATCATAGACTGGTTCAATGCCAACAGACTACTGGAAGATCTAAGCCGATTGCAGCCTGTGGTGGAAGAAATGTCCGCTATTGTAAGTATGGAAATGCCATTCCAGAAGATGAACGAACTGGCTAATCTGGTTTTCAAGGCCAGCGAGATTAAAGAAAGAATCATTGAGGATAAATACAATGCCACTGTTTATAAACTTAACCAGGATCGTGATTCTATCAAGATGGAATTGCGCGAGGCCAGCGTCCCATATCTGACCTCTGATCAGAAGGAACGTCTGCAGGAAAAGGCTGATGAGATTTTCGCGCAGTACGATTCCTGGCTGAGTGGTCTATCCAAAAGTACTCCCAATATGGATGCCTATATCACAGCAAGCAGCAATTCCGTGTCCAGCTTCCGCAGATTTGTTGGTCAGGTTCTGAGTGAAGGTTCAAGTAAACCTGTACGTTCCAAAAAGGTAACCATAATTGATTGCATTCCAGTTGCAAACAAGAAGATTACCTCCGCTGCGGACGTAGATAAAGTTCTGGAAGCAATCAGAAAGAAACTGCTCTCGGAATTGAAGGATAACGACGAACTGAACCTGGTTTAAGGAGAAACCGATATGGATAAACGCATATTACAGGCCTATTCCGTATGGGCCAAGGAAAATCTGGAGGAGCAGGTTGAGGTATCTCTCAAGACCCTAGGCATCAACGGAGATAAGGACATAAAGAAGGCAAAAAGGGCCGGTGACTATACGATCATCGAGGGTGACTCCAATTCCTATCCGGCAGACCTGTTTGAAAAAAGGAAACATATCGTGGCACTTGTAACTGAAAAAGGCTACAAGAACGTCATCGAGGAATTTGCCTACACATGGTTCAATCGATTTGTGGCACTGCGCTTCATGGAAGTACATGATTTCCTGCCGCATGGATTCCGGGTACTTTCGAACCGCAGCGGTGGTGTTGAGCCTGAAATTCTCAAAAACCTCAACTTAGTCAAGGACGAACTGCGCGTTGACATGAATCTCTGTGCCTCTTTAAAGGAACAAGGAAAAACAGAAGAACTTTTCCGTTATGTTCTTCTGCGCCAGTGCAATACCCTTGCGGATATCCTGCCTATGCTCTTTGCCAAGGATAACGACTGTCTTGAGCTGCTTCTGCCAAAATCTCTTCTCATTGGGGAAACAGTGCTCACGAAGCTGCTTGAAATTCCGGAAGAAAACTTTCTCGACGATGTGGAAATCATCGGCTGGATGTATCAGTTCTATATTTCAAAAAAAAAGGATGAGGTTTTCGCCTCAAAGAAAACTATCAGCAAGGATACCCTCCCGGCAGTCACACAGCTTTTTACCCCGGACTGGATTGTCCGCTATATGGCAGAGAACTCCGTGGGCCGCATCTGGCTGGAGAGCTATCCGCAGTCTTCGCTCCGTTCTGAGATGAAATACTATGTGGATGATCCGGAGCAGACAGAGGAAGTACAGAAGAAACTTGAAGCCATTAAGTATAGGAATGTCAACCCTGAAGAAATTAGGGTTATCGAGCCCTGCTGCGGGTCAGGGCATATTCTCGTTTATGTATTTGATCTTCTTTACAAAATGTACGAGGAAAAGGGATATCCCTCTCGAGAAATCCCGTCCCTTATTCTGAAAAACAATATTGTCGGTCTGGATGTAGACAAGCGTGCTGCGCAGCTTGCCTCGTTTTCTCTTGTCATGAAGGCAAGGAGCGTTAATCCGCGCTTTTTCAATGACAACTACTATACGGAACCTCAGGTGTATGAAATCCACGATTCCCAATATCTTGAGAGAATTGGGTACAAGCAACACATGAAGAATATCGGGGTGTTCACGGATGAGGAAATAAAAGCCGTGGAGACACTGGTGGAGCTTTTCCGCCACGGAAAAACCATTGGTTCCCTCATCAAAATGAAGCCGATAAAGTATGAATGCGTGGAAAGCGTTATTTATAAGTTGGAGCATGAAGTTGTTGCAAGCGTATTTGACATGATGTTTTCCAAAGAAGGGTGTGAGCTGCTAAAGAAGTTACTTACCCAGGCAAAGGTGCTCTCCATAAGATATGATGTTATGATTACTAACCCTCCATATGTAAATATTAATAAAATGGAGCAAGAGGTTAAAGATTACGCTCGTATAAATTATCCTAATAGTAAATCCGACATGTTCTCGATGTTTATTGAACTTTCATTTGACTTTGTTAACCAGAATGGATTTTCGGCGTTTATGACACCATATGTGTGGATGTTTATCAAGTCATATGAGAACATTCGTTATAAAATAATTATAGATAAGCAAATTGAAACATTATCTCAACTCGAATACTCTGCATTGGAAGAAGCTATTGTACCTTTGTGTACTTTTGTACTCAGAAATATAAAGCCATATAGAAAGGGCATTTATTTCCGCCTCACCGATTTCCGCGGTGGAATGACTATTCAAAATAATATGTTCTTGTACGCAAATCAGAATAGCAATTGTAATTATAAGTATACTACTGATGCAGAAAACTTCCTAAAAGTACCAGGCAACCCTATAGCTTATTGGTGGAAAAACTTCACAATATTTGATTCACCCACAATTGCTAAGTATTATGAATCCGCAGGAAGAAATAAGACACACAATAATGAGTTATATGTGCGAAACTGGTGGGAAATTAAGGATTGTAATAGGTGGCAACCATATGCCAACGGAGGAGACTTTAGACGATGGGCTGGTAACGATTTAGACTATGTTGATTGGTCAGAAAAAGCCAAGCACATTTATGCTTTAAATGGGGGATTGTATAATCAAAAATATGCTGGTAAACAGGGAATATGTTGGAATCTTATCACATCATACAAAAACGGATTTAGAATAAAGAAAGCATCACATCACTACAGTTCTGCAGCACCCACGATAATAAAAAATACAGATACCGATATTGATAGATATGTTCTTGCTTATTTAAACAGCTGTGTAGGAGAAGCATTACTCAAAATTTATAATCCAACACTTAACACAACGGTTGGAGATGTACTGGCGTTACCTCTTATAATTCAAAACCAAAGTGATGTTACAAAGATATGTTTTGATTGCTGTGAAATATCTCAACAAGACTGGGATGACTTTGAGACATCATGGGACTTCAAATATCACCCGCTGATTCAGAAGAAAGCCCTTCTTGCAGATGCTTTTACTACATGGGAATCCAAATGCCGGAAGCGCTTTGATACCCTCAAGGCCAACGAGGAAGAACTCAACCGCATCTTCATTGAAATTTACGGTCTGCAGGATGAACTGACTCCTGAAGTTGAGGATAAGGACGTTACTGTTCGCCTATCAGATGAGGAGCGGGATATCAAGAGCCTGATTTCATATCTCATCGGGGTCATTATGGGCCGCTACTCACTTGATGTTCCCGGCCTCGCTTATGCCGGCGGGGAATGGGATGCTTCAAAGTATCGGACCTATCAGCCGGATGATGACGGCATTGTGCCGATATACTCAAAACTGGGTATGGAAGACGGACTGACCGCCCGTATCATAGGCCTTATAAAGCAAATTTACGGTGAGGATACATACCGGCAGAATATAGACTTCATTGCGGAAGTGCTGGGTAAGAATAACAATGAATCCAGTGAGGAGACTCTAAACCGCTATCTGAACGACGGCTTCTATGCCGATCATCTGAAGACTTATAAGAAGCGGCCGATTTATTGGATGTTCTCCAGCGGAAAACACGGCGGGTTTAAATGCCTGATTTACATGCATCGTTATACTGAATACACCCTTGCCCTTATAAACAGCAAATACTTCCTACCGGAATCCACCCGCCTGAAGAACGATATAGAGGAGCTGCTCTCCCGTATCAGTACCGCAGAAGGCCGGGATAAAATCCGTCTGGAAAAAGAACTGCAGAAGCTGACGGCAGCGTACAACGAAGCAATCGAATATGGCCAGGTCCTGGACCACATGGCTAACAAGTATATAGCCATTGATTTAGATGACGGTGTAAAGGTCAATTACGCCAAGTTTCAAGGTGTGGAGATTGTTACCGACGGCGGTACAAAAGTAAAGAAGGACCTGCTGGTTCCGATTAAGTGAGGGTAACGTTATGGCAAGTATAGATTATCAGGAGGCTAGAAAGGAAATCATTAAGATGTTTCGCGCCAAGGACGGCAGCGAACGTAAAGTGATTTTCTGGTATGATCCTCCAATGCATTTTAAAGAGGATATCCTTTCCGATAGCTTTGACTGCTGCCGGGTACTTGTGTGCGATAAAAACGAGTTTTCCATAAAAAAGTTTATTGAGCACGATGAAACAGGTACGAACTTTCTTGTATATATTCCGGCAGAGAAGCCGGCAGATAGCGAGAACTGGCTGCTGGATATTCTGATGTACAGCCAGGAGTATTATGCTGATACAGTTGCTCTGACCATGCGCAGGCTTGGCCTGACCAACAGCGATCTTCGCCGCATTGTGGAGCGCTATGCCAGGTTCTTTGACAGTGAAAACCGGATTAAAAAGCTCGGTAGCTATGTGGAAGTCAATGACGGCATGAGCGGCGATGATCTGAAGATGGCCATGCTGTGCGTGCTTGTAAAGGCCAGTTCACGCTCCATAGAAAGTGTGCTGACAGAGCTTGTGTTTGACTCCGGAAATAAATACGCCGAAGTAAAAAAGTTCGGCTTTGAGGAATTTCTGTGGGACGAGATTTCCCGGTATTACAACTACGAAGGCGACCAGAAAATTGAACTGCTTATTCGCAGGTTCCTTTTTACAGCACTTTTGGAGCAAAAGGCCGATTTTGGAGAGCTGCCTTCCTTCTATCAGCAGTACATCATCACTAATGCAGGTAAGATAGATGCCAAGTTCTTCGTGGATAAAATCAAAACTGATAAGCGGTATCCCGCACTTCAGTCCAGTCTAGCCATAGACCTCAAAATTGAGGGGTTGCTTGCGCACAGGGATATTTCATGCGTCAAGGATGCCGATGTATTTGAGTGCATTGACGTCTGGATTATTAAGACAATTGCGGAAAGCCTGAAAAATGGCAGCCTGGATTACGACACCTTTGAGCGTATCCTGGGCAGTCGGATGAACTCTATCTGGTATGAAGAGCACAAGGCTGAATATGAGCTTCTGAAATCAACTATTGCCTTCTTCCGCGCTTTGGAAAAACCGATACCTAAGCATCTTTTATCTACGGAGTATGTCCGCGAATACACAAAGACCTGGTACAAGGTGGACTATCATTATCGCCACATCTGCACCTGCTTTCGCGGCATAGAGCATCCAATTGAAGAATTCGAGTATCTCATGGATCGGGTTGAGCTTACCTACCAGAGCAAGTTCCTTGATGAAATCGGCAAGGCATACAGCGATTCCCTTGCTCAGCAAGGCGAGTGGCGATTTGCTGGCATTCCCATGACAAGTGATTTTTACCGCATTGTTCAGCGGAACAACTTCAAAAAATGCTTTGTAATTATATCGGATGGTCTGCGTTATGAAATTGCCTATGAGCTTATTGAGCGGATTAAGGTTGATCCGATTCTTAAAGGCAGCCAGGAATTAAGCTATGCTATTTCACCAATCCCTTCCGAGACACGTTTTGGCATGGCGGCGCTTCTACCACATATGAGCCTTTCCTTTGATAAAGGAACAGTGTTCGCGGATGGGCAGCCCACTAACGGAATCGCCAATCGTGATGCCGTCTTAAAAGCAAAAAACAGCAGCTATGCCGCCATTGGATACGAGGATATCAACTCTATGTCCAGAGCGGAACTGCGTACATATATGGCAGATAAGTCACTGGTATATATCTATCACAATGTGATTGATAATGCCGGCGAGCATAACGAAAAGAAGGTATTTGATGTTGCAGATACAGCCATAAATGATATTTTGATGCTGGTCCGCAAGCTCTACAATAGCCTTCAGATTTCAAACTTTTATATTACTGCTGACCACGGGTTTGTTTACCGAAATAATCGAGTGGAGGAATCCTCCAAATACAGCAATGTAGTATCCCTACGGCCCACGGAGGCATCCAAACGCTTTGTTCTGAGTGACGACGGCTCCTTAACCATTCCTTACACTTTGGAGTTCCCTCTTGCTGTAGAAGGCGGCGGCTATAAGGTCATTACACCTTACAGTTATGATTTGCTCAAGACCCAGGGCAGCGGTCTGCAGTACATTCACGGCGGCGCTTCCCTGCAAGAGACGGTAGTTCCAATTATCCATATCGGGGAACTAAGCTCAGCAAAGAATAAGGATACTGTAACTCCTGTCGGTGTGCGTCTAAAGAGCATTACCCGTAAAATTACAAACCGGAGCTTTCCATTGGAATTTGAGCAGTATGAAAAAGTGGAAGGCCTGAAGCGGGCTCTCAATTGCGAGACTTATATCGTGGATGAGGAGGGGAATAAGGTCTCCGGTACATACTCGTTCATGGCTGCTTCAACCAGCGATGACCCAGCTACCCGTGTTACCACTGTTCGGTTTACGCTTATGAATATCCAATTTGACCGCAACAAACGTTATTTTCTAGTCCTGCGGGATACGTCAAAACCAGACGAGTATATTGAAAGAGAACAGTTCACAATTGATATCCTTCCCTTTAAGGTTTTATAAGGAGGGTTTATTATGGATGATCTCGACAGAAAGGTATTCGAACTCTTTTCAGGACGTGTGGTTCCGAAAGGTGCCACAAAGAAAATTAAGGACAGTGCCAATGTTCCGACCTACGTGCTGGAATACCTCCTTGGTACCTACTGTACCTCCGATGACGATGAAGAGATTGCTGCTGGTATTGAGCAGGTAAAGCGCATTCTGGCCAATAACTACGTCCGCCCGGATGAAGCCGAGCAGATTAAGGCAAAAATAAAGGAAAACGGCAGCTACACGGTCATTGACAAAATCAGCGTTAAACTGAATGAGCGTGTCGACCAATACGAAGCCGATTTCCTATTCCTTGGGATTCATGGTATATATGTGCATCCGAAATATGTCCGGGAGTATGAAAAACTCCTGGCTGGCGGTATATGGTGTATTGTGGATTTGACTTATTTTTACAACGAGGATGAAAAGAAACATAGCCCGTTTATTATAAACGACATTACACCTATCCAGATGCCTAATCTTGACAAGAATGAGATTATTGAGGCCCGAAGTCAGTTCAAAAAAGAAGAATGGATTGATTTCCTGCTCCGTTCCTGCGGCATGGAACCAACGCAGTTTAACTACCGCACCAAGTGGCATCTGCTTGCGCGTCTGGTTCCTCTCATTGAAAACAATGTAAACATTTGTGAGTTAGGGCCTCGAGGCACCGGCAAATCCCATATTTACAAGGAACTGTCTCCGAACTCCATTCTAATTTCCGGAGGTCAGACTACCGTTGCAAACCTGTTTTATAACATGGGAAAGCGCCAGGTCGGTCTGGTGGGTGTCTGGGATTGCGTAGCATTCGATGAAGTTGCCGGAATCAATTTCAAGGACAAAGACGGTGTCCAGATTATGAAGGACTACATGGCTTCCGGTTCCTTTGCACGAGGTAAGGAAGCAATCCAGGCGAATGCTTCAATGGTTTTTGTGGGCAATATTAATCAGAGTGTGGATTATCTATTGAAGACATCCCACCTGTTTGAACCATTTCCGGATGCTATGATTGACAGTGCTTTCTTTGACAGGATTCATTGCTACATCCCCGGCTGGGAGATCCCGAAGATGCGTCCAGAATACTTCACCGATAATTATGGATTTATCTCTGATTACTTTGCCGAGTTTATGCGTGAAATGCGAAAAGTCCCTGCTACGGATGCCTTTGACAAATACTTCAAGCTTGGCAGATGCCTTAACCAGCGAGATACTATTGCCGTCCGCAAGATGGTATCCGGCCTTACAAAGTTGTTATACCCGGATGGAAAGTATACAGAGGCCGAAATCGAAGAGATTCTTAAATACGCTATCGAAGGCCGCAGAAGAGTTAAAGAACAACTGAAGAAGATCGGCGGTATGGAGTTCTATGACGTTCAATTCTCTTATCTTCGCCTATCCAATATGGAAGAGATATTCGTGCCGATACTAGAACAGGGTGGCGGAAAGCTGATACCCGAAGGTGTCGGCAAGCCCGGACATGTTTTCACTGTTGCCAACGGTACAAACGGTATGATGGGCCTGTTTAAGCTTGAAACGACTATGACCGAAGGCTCCGGTAAGTTCGACGTTACAGGAATGCAAAGCGCGAAGGAAACAAAAGAATCCATCAAGACCGCACAGAACTACTTCCGGGCAAATGCAAAGCAGATCAGCGCTTCCATTTCCGTTGACGCAAGGGACTATCTGATGCATATTCAGGACTGCCAGGGAGTCGGCCTCGACAGTAATATTTCCCTAGCCGCCTTGACCGCATATTGCAGCTGTGCCCTCGGCAGACCGGTTCAGCCGCAGATGTGTGTTCTTGGCTCAATGAGTATTGGCGGTACCATTAACAAGGTGGAGGGACTTGCGTCGGCACTCCAGGTGGCATTTGACGCCGGTGCCAAGCGCATACTTATCCCTATGAGCAGCGCATCAGACATTGCAACAGTTCCAGCAGATTTATTTGCTAAGTTCCAGATTTCTTTTTATAGTAGCCCGGAAGACGCTGTAGTTAAGGCGTTGGGAATCGAGTGATAATTTGCTAATCGGCATAATTTTATATACTAAACAATATTTGAGTTACATAAAAAGCAACTACACCAACATACCCGCAGTTTTGCGGAAGAAACTGAATATAAAATCAGGAGGCCGAGGATATCGCCGTTCTAATTGTAAAGCTGGCAAGCGACGATCCAGCTGATCGTTATTTTTATTCTCTTTTTGCAGTACGAAGTCCACGTCAGCATCCTCGTTATCCCAATAAAATAGGCTATAGCCTTTAGCGGCAAACTGCTGTGCCACATAGCTTTTTACGACTGCATCCAACAATGTATCGCGCTCTCACGAAAGGACGGATTGGTGAAAGAGGCCAAGCTTTGTCCTGAGCAGGCCTGCGTCATATAGACACAGCTTGAATACCGAAAAATTGGCGTAAGCCGCGCGGGGTTCGTATGCCTGGGTAATTCGCTGATTCTTGAAGACCATGCCGGCAAAGCTCAGCCATTCAATAGCGGCATCGAACTGTTTTTCCAGTTCAATAGGCGCGCTTCAATCTTCCGTCTCACGGCGTTCCCTCTGCAATAATGATTTGAGGTGCCGGACTGAAATAGACTGCCATTACCCGCTGGTTGAGAACCATCAATCGTTGAAATCACAGGAATAGAGTTGAATTTTAGTCCACAACCCTGTATACTACTAGTCGAAAAAATCACAGGAAATAAGATGGGATTAGTGAACGATTACCCTGCAAAAGGGATATTTTACCATCCTATACCTTGTCGAAAATTGTTATAACCAGTCAGGTGAAAAATCACAGGAAATGAGACGCATCCAGCCTCGTGCAAGTAACAGGAAACGAGCGCTTTCTACTCA
>Ga0134099_1002512_pt1 | contig 14982 bp, 16 predicted proteins | sample 10_taG_2_FD_105482 | JGI IMG/M metagenome (GOLD analysis project Ga0134099, IMG submission 105482) | Switchgrass degrading microbial communities from high solid loading bioreactors in New Hampshire, USA - 10_41_5_180_A2 metaG | ecosystem: Engineered > Bioreactor > Semi-continuous > Anaerobic >...
ATTGTTTTGTCATGCTGTCAAGGGCGGCGGTAGCATGCCAAAAAACTATTTCTAGCAATTATCAAGGTTCTGAATGAGCCTATTTTTTAGGCTACGGGTTTTCATACGTTACTTTACACTACCTTATTTGTAATTTCAGGTAAATTTATTGTATTATGAAACAATGAAAAAAACAAGCTTGCATATAGGTTTGTCTATTGTAATTTGCCGGTTCATCATGGATAATATCTATTAGATATTTATGAAAGGTAAGGAGACATACATGTACGATGGCATAATATTTGACATGGACGGAACCCTATGGGATTCAACCGAGGAAGTGGCCATAGCATATAATGTGGTTCTGAAAAGCAAATATCCGGAGGTAACCGATGAAGTAACGGCAGACAAGCTTAGAGGATATTTCGGGCAGCTTCTTGACGACATTGCGGTGCAGCTTTTTAAGAGTATCCCTCCGGAGAAAGCGAAGAAAATAATAAGGGAATGCTGTGATTATGAAAATGAATACTTGGCAAAGCACAATCCCGGCTTATATCCGGGTATGGAGCAGGCTATTATGGAGCTGTCAAAAAGGCATAAGCTTTTCATCGTAAGCAATTGCCAGGAAGGATACATCCAGTGCTTTTTTGAGGCAAATCCCCATCTTGAGAAATATTTCACGGATTATGAGTATCCCGGAAGGTCAGGAAAACCCAAGGCGGAGAATATTAAGATGCTTGTGGAGAGAAATAATATTAAGAATCCTGTTTATGTGGGAGACACGGACGGGGATGCCAGGGCTGCAAGGGAAGCGGGAGTTCCGTTTATATTCGCAAGATACGGTTTTGGCGAAGCGGCGGAGTATGAAGATGTTATCGATTCGCCCCTGGAGCTTTTGGACAAGCTGAGCCAGATTGATTATAGGCATTGACTTTTTTGCGATTAGTTAATATATTGGTATGGAAGGCAAAAGCTGAGCGTTTTGCCGTAACGGACGATTACCATAAGAGAACGATAAAATGAATTGGATGTGAAAGCATGTTGGATGGAAAGAAGTCATTATTTTCAGGAATGCAGGCCACAGGAACCCTGCATATAGGAAATTATCTCGGAGCATTAAAGAACTGGGTTGAACTGGAAAATGAGTATGAAACCTTTTACTGTGTGGTTGATATGCATTCCATAACCGTCAGGCAGGACCCGGCCGAGTTAAGGAGGAAGGCAAGGTCGCTGCTTACCCTTTATATCGCCGCGGGCCTTAACCCCGAGAAGAACTGCATATACTACCAGTCCCATGTATCAGCCCACGCGGAGCTGGCATGGATTTTAAACTGCTTCACATATATGGGAGAGCTTAACCGCATGACGCAGTTCAAGGATAAGGCAGCCAAGAACGAGGGCAATATCAATGCGGGGCTGTTTACTTATCCGGTGCTTATGGCCGCCGACATACTTCTGTTCCAGTCTGATATAGTTCCTGTGGGAGACGACCAGAAGCAGCACATTGAGCTGACAAGAGACGTTGCCCAAAGGTTCAACGCAATTTACGGGGATGTGTTTACCATACCCGAGCCGTATATTAAAAAGACCGGCGCTCGGATAATGAGCCTTCAGGAGCCGACTAAGAAGATGTCAAAATCCGATGATAACCCCAATGCCAGCGTATTCCTTCTGGATGATACGGATACAATTATCAGGAAGTTCAAACGGGCTGTCACCGATTCAGGCAACGAGATACGATATGCCGAAGAAAAGCTGGGTATAAGCAATCTTATCGAAATATACTCTGTGGCTACCGGCAAGTCCATACCTGAAATCGAAAAGGAATTTGACGGAAAGGGTTACGGCGAATTCAAGATTGCCGTTGGTGAAGCCGTTGCAGCCATGCTTAAGCCCGTACAGGACAGGTATAACGAACTATGCAATGATAAGGAATATATTGATAATGTAATCAAGACCAATGCCGAAAAGGCCTCGTATTATGCCAACAAGACACTGCGCAAGGTCCAGAAGAAGGTTGGTTTTCCTGAGAAAATCAGGTAAAGGCTTATGATGATGGAGATGACGGCATAACAGTAAATGACGGAAGGGAAGATTATGAAGATAGTATTTTTGGAAACAGATACCTTGGGTAATGATGTTAACCTGTCCCGGTTTGATACCCTGGGCGAAACGGTTAAGTATTCGAAGACAATTGCTCCTGAGATTCCAGAAAGGATAAAGGATGCGGACATAATTGTGGCAAACAAGCTTCCCATGAATGAATCGACCCTTGGAAAGGCGGATAAGCTCAGGCTCGTATGCCTTACGGCCACGGGAACCAATAACGTCGATTTTGACTATACAAACCGGCGGGGCATTACGGTAACTAATGTGAGGGGTTATTCAACACAATCCGTGATACAGCATACTTTTGCCATATTCTTCTACGTTTATGAGAAGCTCAGGTACTATGATGATTTCGTAAAATCCGGAGGCTATATAGAAACGGATATCTTCAGTCATTTTGACAAGAAATTCTACGAGCTTTACGGCAAGACATGGGGAATTATCGGCCTTGGTGAGATAGGCAGGGGAGTGGCCGGGATTGCGCAGGCATTCGGCTGCAATGTAATATACTATTCCACCTCCGGCAGAAATGACAACGGGGATTACAGGAGAGTGGAGCTGTACACCTTGCTTGAATGCTCCGATGTTATTTCCATCCATGCCCCCCTGAACGAAAGGACCAGGGATCTGATTGGTGAGAAGGAACTCAGGAAAATGAAAAAAACCGCCGTCCTTTTAAATCTCGGCAGGGGAGCCATAGTCAACGAACAGGCCTTATATAAGGCGCTCAGCGAAGACTGGATTGCCGCCGCGGCGCTGGACGTACTTTCAGTTGAGCCCATGTCGCCTGAAAATCCTTTATATAAGATTAAAGACAGCACAAAGCTTATAATCACCCCGCATATAGCATGGGCTACCGTGGAAGCCAGGCAAAGGGTTACCGACGAGGTCTATGAGAATATAATTGCTTACCTGAACGGGAAGGAAAGAAACGTGGTCAGGTAGAGAACGTGAAACTGTGACATTATAATAAAATAAGGAGACCATATACATGTATATCGCAGGCAGGACATTAACGCTTTTTATGCGACTTTGTACCTGCATAGGTATACATGGATATGGTCTCGTTTATTATCCATTAGTTATTTTTATCTTATTAATTCATATGCCCTTTCATAGGAGCGGTTGTAGCCGCGGATGTTTGTTTTGCCTGATTTGTCGACTGCCCTTTTATAATAAAGCTTAACAAAGAAGTCATTTTCATATTCCGGATGCTCCTTTAGGAACGGTACAACCACACCCGCAGCGTCATGGGACAGTTCGCTGGTAAGAAACGTGATATCCTCGCTAGTTATTACTTCCTTATGTTCAAGGAAATATTTTGCCGTGTAATAATCCGGCTTGCTGAACGAGAACAGTATATAGCATATGGAAATAACGGCAACGGAATACTCAAACAGCGGAAACTGCCTGCGGTATATCGATATGATTACTCCGGCCAGGAGCAGGGCGTCTATCAGCAGGAAAAGAAGCACAAACAGCCTCAGAAATGTAAGGTGATAAGCTCCGATGTACAAAAACATACGATACGCGGCGGACGCTATCATTATATAGGTGCATGCGGTAACGGCGGCAAGCGCCCCTTTCAGCCATTTGTTTTCGTCAAATACATTAACGCAGACAAGGATAAGAACAATGTTAAGGCATGTTACCGCCAGCAGTTCGAAAAAGCCCTGCCGGGCATATTCAGAGTAGGTGAACTCCTCGGGCAGTGTGAATAAACCTCCTGCAAACAGGTATAGCACCTGTATCGCGCAAAATGTCACATAAACAATCAGCAGCAGTGAGGATATGGTTATGCCGATTGTTGGATTGGCTTTTTTGTTATTGCTTATCACTGCGGCGGATTCTCTGCTTGCTCCGCAGAAGAGTGAATAGCAAAGGAGGGTGCCAAAGACGGTCAGAATAGCAACAACATAAATATCACTGTAAAATATCCGTTCAAACATGGTCCTGGTTATTTTCCCGAATACCATGTCGGCACTGGACAGCAGGGCAATAATAACAAACAGTATGGGAACGGTTATAACACAGCCTATTAGCACGTTCCGAAGCTTTTCATTTTTAACGATTTTTTTGTCCTTTGCAAACCGGTTGGCATCGGAAAACAGCATCCAGACGGACGACAGGGCATGTATCGGAACCAAAACCATGTGGTACAGGTACTCCGTTATGCTTTTTGCGTTATCGTAACGAAACAGCCTGATTAATGATACTTCAAGAAGGAGCAGTATTCCGATACTGTTTAAAAACTGAAGCCTCCAGCTTGATGTAAGCATGTTTGACAATCCTAGAAGAACCGCCGCGGCAAAGTAAAGGCAGGTTCCCCTTGTTATTCTTATACCAAGCTTCCTGGACGCAATAACAAGGAGTATTACCATGATAATTGTAAAGATAAATGAGTTCAGCCCAATGCCCGCTTTATAGAATAAAGCTGATGCGGCAATACCGAATATGAAGCTCAGGCCGCCAAAGAGCCCGAAACGGTTTCGTATTCTGTCATGCTTGCTCATTTCTTCCATATACCAACATCCCCCTATTCCTCATCAACATATTCCAAAATGTCACCAGGTTGGCAATTAAGGGCCTTGCAGATGGCATCCAGCGTGCTGAAGCGGATTGCCTTGGCCTTGTTGTTTTTCAGAATTGACAGATTGGCCAGGGTAATATCCACCTTTTCAGCCAGTTCCGAAAGCCCGATTTTCCTTTGTGCCATAACCACATCAAGATTTACAACAATCATTGCGGCCCTCCTCTATATAGTCAGATCATTTTCATACTTGTAAGCGACAGCCTGGTCAAAAACCTGTGAAAGCACATGGGAGAACAGGCCTGCAATCAGGAATACCAGTACCAGGATCAGAGTGGTGGGAGTAACCACAAAGAACAGCTTTGCAATCATGGCGGCAACTATGACGAAAGCGTAATATCCCATTCTCTTTAAGGATGTAACGTTGCTTGTCACAAACGGATCCTCCTTGATTACGGTTCTGAACATGGCACGCAGCTCCCATAGAATCGCTAGGGCAAACAGACCGGAAATCATATAAATGATTGTGAACGGAAGATAATACTTATCAAAAATATCAAAGTATTTTCCGGCCAAATCAAACAGGTACGGTACTCCCAGGCAAATAAGTATTCCGCTGTAAAACATAAAGTCCAGCAATATTTTTGTAATTAAAACCGGAATGGATTTCTTCATAACCCTACATCCTCCTGATAATTCTTCAGATTAATTCCTTTCAGCTGCAATATATCACAATAAAAAATGAATGTCAATAAAAATTTATCGATAAACAATAAATATTTATCGACAAATAATATAGTAAATAATATGGATCAAATTATTATGGTTTTTGGAATATAACATAAGGAGGATGTTATATGATGATTATATTAGGTGGTTTTGAATTTAAAAGGAGAAGATAATGTAAGAATAGATTAAAAATACGGAGAGGCGATATCCATACTCCCAGGGATATCAATGCCGCCTCTCCGGATTTTTAATCCTACATATAAATTCAAGAAATCTTTTATTCACTCTTTACTTCGTTCCATTTTTCTATATACATCTGCTCAACCTCTTCTCCCTGGTACCTGTAAGCCGTGCAGCGGTCAAGCACTTCTTGTGGAGGAAATGCGATGGGGCTGTTTTTAATATCTTCGTCTTGGATAAGTTCCCAGGCACCCTTGTTCGGAGTGGAGTATGTGATGTATTCGAAGTTCATGAGAGCTATATCGGGTCTGCACATGAAGTTAATGAAGGCTTCCGCATTTTCCTTGTTCCTGCAGTTCTTGGGAATAACCCAGCCGTCTATCCATACGTTGGAGCCTTCTTTCGGAACAACGTACTCCAGGTCGGGATTCTCCCTCTGGGAGTAGATGGCTTCTCCGGAATAAATAACTCCGATGGCGGCTTCTCCGCCAATAAGCTTGTCACGGACCTGGTCTACGAAATATCCCTGCACCAACGGATATTGCTTCTTAAGAAGCTCCTTGGCTTCTTCAAGCTCAGCCTCGCTGGTGGTATTTAGGTCATATCCGAGATACTTCAGGGCAATTGCGAATCCGTCCCTTACACTTTCAATCATTAGTATTTCGCCCGCATATTTCTCGTCAAAGAGCACACCCCAGCTGTCAATCGGCTCATCCACCTTTGTCTTGTTATATAAGATACCCAGGGTCCCCCAGCAATACGGAACCGAGTACTTGTTGCCGGGATCAAACTCCTCGGCGCTCTTAAGATATGCCGGGTCGATATATTTAATATTGGGAATGTTATCATAGTTCAGTTCGGCAAGCAGATCGTTTTCGATCATCTTCTGGATCATGTAGTCGGAAGGGCATATTACGTCGTATCTTACGGCGCCGGACTGAACCTTCGGATACATATCCTCGTTTTGTTCGAATTCTTCGTAAACAACCTCAATACCTGTTTCTTTTTCGAAAAGCTCCAAAGTCTCTTCGTCAATGTATTCCCCCCAGTTATATACATATACCTTTTCTCCGTCGCCCTTGGAACATCCTGCAAGTAACAGCATCAGTAAAAACAGGACGGATACTCTAACAATTTTTTTCATTTTACTCCTCCTTATTAATTTGTAATTTAAACTCTGCTGACAGGCGCTTTCTTTTCCGCGTTCTTGCGGTTTATGATTATCAGCAGCAGAAGAACCGTAATGAACATCAGGGTCGAAAGGGCATATATTTCGGGCTTTATGCCTTTTCGTACCTCTGTGTAAATCTTTGTGGAAAGGGTATGGATTTCGGGACCCTTTGTAAAATGTGTAATGACAAAATCGTCGAGGGACATCGTAAATGAAAGGAAGAATCCCGTAAGTACGCCCGGGAAGATGTCCGGCAGTATAACCTTGAAAAATGCATATGCCGGCGAAGCTCCCAGGTCCAGGGCCGCTTCATAGGTATGCGGGTTAAGCTGCTTTAGCTTCGGCAAAACGCTCAGTATGACATAGGGTATGTTAAAGGTTATGTGCGAAATCAGTACACTGGAAAAGCCCAGCGTATACCTGAGTGCTACAAACAGAAGCATCAGTGATATTCCTGTTACGATATCCGCATTCAGCATGGGAATGTTGGTTATGGCAATCATGATTGTCCGCGGGGTTTTTTTCATGCTGTTTATCGCTATGGCCGCGGCGGTGCCGATTATAGTTGCTATCAGAGCCGACAGAACCGCAATAATCAGCGTTGTATACAAGGCGTTCATTATGCTTTCATTTTTAAAGAGTTCCCGGTACCATTTTAAGGTAAAGCCTCCCCATTTTGCCCTTGATTTTGAGCCGTTAAACGAAAGGATAATCAATATGGCAATCGGTGCGTACAGGAATATGAGTATCAGCGCGACATAAAAACGCTCGAAGAATTTCTTTACCATAGCCCGCTTCCCTCGCCTTCTTTATCGTATTTGGACAATATGGCCATGCTTATTAAAATGAAAATCATTAATACCAGGGACAATCCCGATCCCACATGCCAATTGCCCATACGGAACTGCTGCTCTATTACATTTCCAATAAGGACAATCTTGCTTCCGCCGAGAATATTTGAAATTACGAAGGTCGTAAGCGCCGGAACGAATACCATGGTAATACCGCTTATAACACCCGGAAGGCTGAGAGGCAGGATTATCTTTAGGAATGTCTGCACCGAATTGGCCCCCAGGTCCCTTGCCGCGTCAATTATATCCTTGTCAATTTTAATAAGGACATTGTAAATCGGCAGCACCATAAAGGGCAGGAAGTTGTATACCATGCCGAGTATTATTGCTTTCGGGGTGTTTATGATATTCATCGGTGGCAAACCGAAAAACTTCAGTACCGTATTGATAATGCCCGATCTTTCAAGCAGATTCTGCCACGCAATGGTCCGAAGCAGGAAATTCATCCACATGGGAAGTATGATTATCATGACAATAAAGCTGCTGCTGCGCATCCGCGATTTGCTCAGAATCATTGCCAGCGGATAGGCCAAAAGCAGGCATATTATCGTGCTTATCAGCGACTGCTCCAGGGCCATGAGCAAGGCCTTAAGATTAATCGGGCTGGATATGGCGCTTATATTGTCAAGAGTAAAGCGGTTATCAACCGTAGTCAGCCCGTAATATACAATTACAATCAGCGGTATGATTATAAAGCCGATCATCCACACAGCATACGGCAGGGACAGCCATTTGGCGCTTTTTATACCGACGATGCCGTCGCCGTTTTTATGCGATGTGAGCTTTTGGGTTTTAGCATTCGAAACATTTTCGGTATTCATGGGGAGCCTCCTATATCTCTAGTTCCACAGCTTCTTCATCCTCGGATTCAGGTTTGTTCATGATCTGGATATTGAAGGGGTCAACCTGAATTCCGACTTCTGTTCCGACAGGGAACAGGCTCGTGGAATGAACCAGCCAGTCGTAGCCGTTTGCGTTAACCTCCATTTCATAATGAACACCCTTAAACAGCAGGGAGGTAACAACACCCTTGATTATTCCTTCCTCAGGCTTTACGAGATTAACGTCTTCGGGACGGATAACGACATCCACAGGCTTGTTGTGTCCGAAACCGGTATCAACACACGGGAAGTTTGCGCCAAGTATGTTGACCAGTTTATCCTCAACCATTATTGACGAAATGATGTTGCTGTCCCCGATAAAATCGGCAACAAATGCGTTCTTGGGCTCATTGTATATGTCTTCAGGGGTGCCGATTTGCTGAATATATCCTTGGTTCATTACAACTATGGTGTCGGACATGGTAAGAGCCTCTTCCTGGTCATGGGTAACGTAAACGAAGGTAATTCCCAGCTCGTTTTTCAGCCGAATCAGCTCGTACTGCATATCCTGTCTCAGCTTAAGATCAAGTGCGCCAAGGGGTTCGTCCAGAAGAAGCACCTTCGGTTCGTTGACAATTGCCCTTGCTATGGCGATTCTTTGCTGCTGTCCACCGCTTAAGGAGTCGGGCATTCGGTTTTCAAACCCGTCAAGATTAACAAGCTTTAAGGCATACTTAATCTTGTCCTTTATATATTCTTTGCTTTTCTTTTTGATTTTAAGACCAAATGCTATATTTTCCGCCACTGTCAGGTGGTTGAATAAAGCATACTTTTGGAATACGGTATTGACCTGGCGTTCATTTGGAGCTGTTTTTGTTATGTCCTTTCCTTCGAATATAACCTGGCCTTTATCCGGCGTTTCAAATCCGCCGATAATCCGCAGTGTTGTTGTCTTTCCGCATCCTGACGGTCCCAACAGTGTAACGAATTCATTTTCGCGGATATACAGATTCAGGTCGTCCAAAACGACGTTATCCCCGTAGGATTTTGTAATGTTGACAAGATTAATAAGCTTGTTATCCGTCATAGTACTTCCTCCTCTCAAAAGCTTGGTGGTGTGGATACCCATAGGAGAGTGGCTCCGGTTTTATTGGGTGCGGTAATGTAATGCTGTTTATTTGCTGTAAAATAAAAGGATTCCCCTTTTTTAACCTTATAGGTCCTGTTGCCAATATGGAGCACAATACTGCCGCTTATGACATATCCGAATTCTTCGCCCTCATGAGGATTGTCGGGATATGTAGAACCACCGGGGTCGAGTGAGAGAAGTATTGGTTCCATCATGTTTTTCTGTGCGTTTGGAATAATCCATTTCACCGTATTCATCAGCTCGGTGTCATTTTTTTCAAAATAATCCGTTTTCTTAAAGACAACCTGTTCGGCCGATGTACCGCTGAAAAACTCTTCAAGATTCGTACCGAGGCATTGGAGAATGTCCATCAGGGTTGCTATGGAGGGAGATGTAAGATCCCTTTCCAACTGGGAAATAAAACCTTTTGAAAGCTCCGCCCTGTCGGCCAGTTCCTCCTGGGTAAGGCTCTTCTGTATGCGTAGTTCCCTGATTTTTTGACCTATATTCATAAATGACCCCTCTTTTTTAAAATCTTAATAAAAATAAACTCAGAGTTTAGCATTGCTAAACAAAACGCAATATCAATTATACAGATAAAAACAGGGTTGTCAATACCTTTTTTTATTAGTATAAGAAAAGCCATTAAATATATTATAAAGTAAAAAATATAAAAATCCCGGCATTTTATGCCGGGATATAAGTTAAAATATAGTATTTAATCTATTTGCGGATCCGGTTGTAGAAATCCTTGATTCTGTCCATCTGCGAGGTCATTCCCTGGAACAGAAAATCCACCAGAGTTATGGCTGTCATGGCCTCAACCACAACAACAGCCCTGGGAACGATTATGGGATCATGACGGCCAACAATCTTTATCTCAATGTTTTCGTTGTTTTTATTGGCGGTTCTTTGGGGCTTTCCTATGGAAGCCGTGGGTTTTACGGCTGCTCTTATAATGATTTCGGAACCGTCGCTTAAACCTCCAAGGATTCCCCCGGCATGATTGGTCAGCTTTATCAGCCTCTTGTCATTGTCATAAGCAAAGGGATCGTTATTTTCCGAGCCGGTGCGGGCGGCAACCAGGAATCCGTCACCGATTTCAACGCCCTTCACGGCTCCGATTGACATTACCGCTTTCGACAGGGCAGCGTCAAGCTTGTCGAATACGGGCTCTCCGATTCCAGGAGGCATGCCTGTCACGATGCATTCGATGACTCCGCCGACGGAATCCTGTTCCTCATGCTTTTCCATGATATACTGTTCGGCTTTCCTGGAAGCCTCAGGATCGGGCATGCATAACGGATCATTGAGGGAATACTCCCTGCGGCAGTTGTGGTAGTCAATGGTAACCGGCCCTATTGACTTTGTGTATGCGTATACCTGGATGCCAAGTTCCTTAAGAATGGAGACTGCTATGGCGCCTGCCGCCACGCGGCTTATGGTCTCTCTTCCGGATGAACGACCGCCGCCGCGATAATCGCGAAAGCCGTATTTCATATCATAGGTATAGTCCGCATGACCAGGGCGATAATAGGATGCAATTTCGGAATAATCCGACGAGCGCTGGTTTTCATTGAACACTATCATGGAAATAGGGGTTCCCGTGGTTTTTCCTTCGAAAACGCCTGACAGGATCCGGACCTTGTCCTCTTCTTTTCTCGGTGTGGAGTACTTTGTTCGGCCGGGTTTTCTCCTGTTTAAATACTGCTGAATTAAGCCTTCGTCAATCGCAAGGCCGGCCGGGCAGCCATCTATGACAACACCGTACCCTTCACCATGGGATTCGCCCCATGTTGAGATTGAAAAAATTTTTCCATATATTGAACCTGACATATCCTATCTTCTCCTGTTCAAAATATTTAAAATATTTTATATGTCAATATAAGCCTTGACGGCATTCATATCCCGGAAATGACGAACAATATGTATTCATAGTATAAAGGAAATCAAAAACACTTTCAATGACATTTACCGAAAATTATCATATACTGAACTGACAATATTTATTTGGGGCATAAATGAACAACCAGTTTTATTCATCTGATTATAATAACAGGCATGTTAAAAGGTTTGTAAAAGGGGACAGCGGCATAATGAATGCGGGCTTCCGTTATGATAAAGGCAGCAGGAGAAGGTTGAGCGACGAGGATCTGGTAATCGAAGATAACACAATCTACGAAATAGACAGGGAATGCGTGGAAAGAATGAAAAGGAACAAGAAGAGACAATAGGAATAAAGAGCAAAAGAGAAAAGAGTAAAAATAAAAAATGGTATATGAAATAAGAATGTCATGCAGAAAGCATGACATTCTTTATAGAAAAAATCATGCATTGCATGATTTTTTATCGAGTTCATGCAATGCATGACTTTCTTTTTTGACAATCAAGAGAGGCGGTTGATGCAGCCCATTATCAGTCATGTTTATGATATTGCTCCGTTTCCGGGATTAGAAAATGCCTCCGTTGCCGCAGCAGCAGCACAGGATGAGAATCAGGATGACTATCCACCCGCATCCGTCACCAAATCCTCCGCCACAGTCTCTTCCGCCAAATAATCCGCTATTGTTTCCGCCACAGCAGCAGCACAGGATGAGAATCAGAATGACTATCCATCCACAATCGTTGAATCCGCCACGGTCGCAATGGGTTGCTGCCAAATCACTCATAGTTGTTCCTCCTAATATTAATTACAATGTATCATATGATTGACAGCTTGACAGATTTCCTTTTTTAATAACAAAACATTGAATTATTTGCACAACCGTTATCTGGGGAAGGGATAGAATAATGGGTAAGCTGTCTGAATAGGATTATAAAAAAATGATTGGAAAGAGCATGATGGAAAGCAATAAAATCCAGGTTATTGTCCACTGCAGTGATTATGAAAGCAGACAGTTGGTTCTTGAAAACATAGGACGAATAAAGTATAAGCTTCCGATGATAAATGCCTACGTTATCGAAATTGACAGAAGCAAGCTGGACATAATAAAGGAAATGGACGGACTGCTTGACATAGAAATGGATGCCCATATAACCGCGCAAATGAACAGGGTGCTGGATATCATTGAGTGCAGGTGGGCTCACAAAAGAGGATACCTGGGGCAGGGTGTGGGAGTCGCAATTGTGGACACGGGCATATGCCTGCATAAGGATTTTACGGAGGGCGGCAACCGGGTTCTTGCATTCAAGGATTTTGTCAACGGCAGGAAAGAGCCGTACGACGACAACGGCCATGGAACACACGTGGCGGGGATTATAGGGGGCAACGGTTATTCTTCAAAAGGAAAATATACCGGAGTTGCCCCTGAATGCAGCTTTATTACCATAAAGGTCCTGGATCACAGGGGAGACGGCAATATATCCGATGTACTTGCCGGCCTTCAATGGATTATAGACAACAGGAAAAAATATAATATACGTGTGGTAAACATCAGTGTGGGAACCTCCGCGAAGGACAGCCTGGATGAGAATTCCCTTCTTGTCCAGGGAGTCAATGCGGTGTGGGACAGCGGGGTGGTGGTAGTAGTTGCTGCCGGCAACAACGGCCCCAGCCCCATGTCAATATCCACGCCGGGAATAAGCAGGAAGGTGATAACCGTCGGCTCTTCCGACGATAATATAACGGTAGAGGTATTCGGTGCAAGGGCCAAGGATTATTCCGGCAGAGGCCCCACTCCTTATTGCATTAAGAAACCGGATATTGTGGCACCCGGTTCAAATATAATATCATGCAATATAAACCGCGGCCCTGCAAGGGGTAAAAATATCACGACGGTAAATGCGCCTATGATGTATACGGCAAAAAGTGGTACCTCAATGGCGACACCCGTTGTGGCAGGTGCAATTGCGCTGCTGATTTCGGCATGCCCCGAACTGTCAAACCTTGAGATAAAGCTGTGCTTAAGGGATTGCGCCGTGGATCTGGGAATGCACTGGGAAAAGCAGGGCTGGGGGCTTCTTAATGTCAAAAGGCTTATAAATGCCGGCATGAAAATGTCCCTTATGCATCGTTTTAAATAACAGGATAAGCATAATAGCCGGAATTCCCTGAAGAACATTATGAACATAATATTATCTTATTATTGTTGCGCAATAGTTGCGCAATTATGTGAAGTTATTGGAATTTTAACATTTTAGGTTTGTGCAATTTATATATAAAATTTAGTTTGTTATTTTTTTAATTATGCATTGACAACAGTTTATTGCAGTGGTATGCTTTAAATATGAACAACCGATTGCGCAAAAGAGAGAGGCATTATATGAACAAAGAAAACCGGAATAACGCCCCAAGGAATATAACAATAAGTGATATTGCAAGAGAACTGAACCTTTCCAAGACTACCATATCAAGAGCCATATCCGGAAAGGGCAGGATTGGTGAGGCAACCCGAAGGAAGATACTGGACTATATCAGGCTGTATAATTACAAGCCCAATGTCATAGCAAAAGGCCTGGCTCAAAAGAAGACATACAATATAGGCGTTATCTTGCCCGCAGATGCCAATTTGACCGAGATACCGTTTTTTCAGAACTGCCTGATGGGTATATGCGAAGCGGCGGCAGGCATGGATTATGATGTGGTGGTGGCTACAGCAACCGATGATGACATTACATTTTTACAGAGGCTGATTGACAACCGGAAGGTGGACGGAATAATACTGACAAGATCCCTGGTGAATGATTTACCTGCAAGCTACCTTAAGCAAATCGGAATCCCCTTTTTATTGATAGGTTCCAACGAGGATGAGGAGATAGTGCAGGTGGACAGCAACCATACAGAAGGATGCTGCGAGCTGACATCCATCCTGCTTAAGTCGGGAATAGAACGTATTGCGCTGCTTGCAGGCAACCAGAACCATATTGTGAACAGGAGCAGGTATGCCGGTTTCCTTAAGGCATATGAAGACCTTGGCAAAAAGGTCGATGAAAGTATTGTTTTTCTTGATATGAATAATAACGTGCTTATACAGCGTGCGGTAGGCATGATAATGAGCAGGGGAGCGGACTGCATTATATGCTCGGACGATTATATATGCTCAAGAGCCCTTGCAAAACTGGAGGAGGACGGTTATTCAATTCCGAAGGACATTAAAATTGCATCGTTTTACAACAGTGTCAACCTGGAAAACCATAACCCGCCGGTTACGGTGCTTAAAATCAATGTTAAGGAGCTTGGAATTACTGCCGGAAAAATTCTTATCAACATGATATCCGGCGAAAGGATTGAACAAAAGACCTGGGTTAATTATGAAATAACATTAAAGAAGTCGACCGGTTAATGCGGTACGGCAGCAGCTATAGTTATTCGGGCGATTGCGAAGCCGGTAAATACAGTAAGCTTTGCAACACCTTTAAATTGGCTCTGTTAACTTAGTATGAAAGAAATGAGATCTGAAAGGCCTCTGGTAGGTTTAAAAAAGGAAAAAAACCTACAAATGGAAACGACTATGTGTAAGATAACACGAAAAAAAGATACGTGC